>Ga0155578_111_pt1 | contig 6743 bp, 10 predicted proteins | sample RifCSPhighO2_12_FD_107235 | JGI IMG/M metagenome (GOLD analysis project Ga0155578, IMG submission 107235) | candidate division WWE3 bacterium RIFCSPHIGHO2_12_FULL_38_15 | reverse complement strand
AATTCTTTCATTTTAATTTCTTTTATTTTATCTTCTGTTTAAACCTCTGTGGAGGCTTCAACTTTTTTTGCCTTGGGATTGTATTTAGTATAGTTATATTTGCCGGAAACGAGTTTTTCTACTGCCGGGGTTGTAAGGGCTCCTTTTTTCTGCCATTCCTCATATTTTTGTTTATTCACCGAAAAGGAATCGGTTTTTTGATGGGGATTGTAAAACCCCAAAACTTCAATAAATCTTCCGTTCCTTTTATCTTTTGTATTTGCAACTACAACTTTGTATGTGGGAGCGTTCTTTTTTCCGAATTTTGCTAATCTAATTGATACTGACATAAATTTAAACCTTTGCGCAAGGCATTGTATCAAAGGGTTTTAAAGTTGTCCAATGCGGCGGTTGCGGCATTTTGCTCCGCTTTCTGCTTGCTTCTCCCTTCTCCTACAGCTTTCAGGTCTTTTCCTAAATATACCCCTACTTTAAATGTTTTATCATGATCCAGCCCCCAGGAATCAATTACCTCATACGTGGGGGTTATTCCGAACTTTTCCTGAGCAATTTCCTGGTACTTGGATTTTGCATCTTTGTATGCTTCTTTTTTGATTATATCATCGACTTTGTACAAAAGCTCTCTGTTTACGAATTCTCTGCAAAAATCCACCCCGTTTTGTAGATATAACGCGCCAAGCACTGCTTCAAAAGTGTTGGCCAGAATATACTCCCTGTTCCTTCCTCCCGTAGCTTCTTCACCATTGGATAACAGTAGGAATTCCCCGTATTTTAGTCTTTTGGACTCTTCTGCGAGGGACGGTGTGCATACTATTGAAGCTCGGTAGTTTGTTAAATCGCCTTCAGGTGATTCCGGAAATCTGTTATATAAAAATTCGGAAGAAAGTAGCTGCAAAACAGCGTCGCCCAAAAATTCCAGCCTTTCATTTGAATTATTTTCGTAGTCCGGGTGTTCGTTGAGATATGATCTGTGTGTAAAAGCGGTGATAAAAAGCAGAGTGTCTTTTATAGCTGTTTTTAAAATTTTTTCTAATTTATCGGTATCAAATTCCATATGCCGCCCGTTTAATCAAGATGTTCTTCCAGGAGTTCGATTAAATCGCCTACTGTTTCTAAATTTTCTTTTTCCGAAGTTAAATCCAAATTAAATAACTCATCCAGTTCCTCCAGAATTTCCATTAGCTCCATTTCGCTTATATTCAAATCATCCTCAAAATAAGATTCTAAAGTTATTTCCGACGGATCTATTCCGGTTTTTTCTTCTATTATTTTTTTAACTTTGTTCAAAAAATTTGTCATTTTTTATATTTTAGTGGGCTGCCCTAAATTAATGAATTGATTGTTATGCTTTCGGATCCTTTTTCTCTCTCTTTGAGAGTGGATACTACACTTCCCAGCACACCGTTTACAAATTTGCTGGAAGTATCGTTTCCGAATTCTTTTGCCAGTTCCACTGCCTCATCTATTGCTACTTTTTCGGGAACGCTTTTTCCGAAAACTATTTCGAATATCGCTATTCTTAATACCACTAAGTCAATTTTCGAGATTTTGTCAATTGGCCACTCAGGAGCGGCTTTTTGAATTATGCTGTCAATTGCCTTTAAATTGTTGGTTACTCCTTCAACAATTTTGTTTGTTAAATCCAGATCCGCATCACCGGGTTCAAGATCCAGCAAATTGCTTGACAATCTCATGCATTCTTCGTGGTCGGGGTCGGAAAAAAGCCAGCAGAAAACCGAACATAAAGCCAATTTTCTTGCAACGTGCCTTGGGTCAGTTTTTGCTTTCATCTTCTACAATTAATCTCCTTTCCATATATTAAAGTGCAAGATTTAGATTTAAAGTTCTACCCTCTCGTCAACGTGAGGTCTTTTGTATGCTTTACCGTCTTTTGTTTTCACTACTATCACGGCTGATTTTTTGTAGTGAGCATTTCTTTTCTGTCTGGTTCTGCTTTTGCTGTGACGCCTTTTTGGTACTGCCATATAAATAATTATCCTTAAAATTTAGTCAAAAGCAATGTTTTGACTTTTAGGCTATTTTGTCTAAAAGGAAAAAGACGCTATGCTTTGCACAGCGGATTTTTCACTTTGGTAATATAGGGGTTTATCCGGTGTTTTGTCAAATTTGAAACTTTACAGTTGTAATATCAAGAGCCATTAAAGAATGCTCACGGTGAAAGAAAGTATACACCGTGAGCTGTAGTAGGCGAGGATGCTAAGATCCGAAAAATAGAAAAGCGACCCCAACTACTTCAAAAAGTAATTCGAACACTGCAGCAATTTTTGCTTGCTGAAGCAAATAGGGGTTTGGCTGCACCCCTGCGGCCTCGAGCCGGCGACGCGTTGGTAGAATCCGCGTTATGATGTAGACTGTTGTGATCATCGTCCCCTCCTTGATTGAGTGTATTTATTATAGATGTTATTTTTAGTTAAATCAGCAATTTTGATTTAAAATATTTTATATGGATGTTATAAGTCAGAATTACAACCAAGGGTATTTAAATGCAAAGCTTCAGCAGGCATCAAAGAAATTCGGCTTAACAGGTAGAAAGGACGCAGATTCTCACGACAGGTTGCCGCCCGGGCAGTATTTGACCCAGCAGTTTCCAATACTGGACTTAGGTGTTAGGCCGCCTTTGGAACTGGCTGATTTTAATCTTAAACTGAGCGGAGAAATTGAAAATCCTGCTGTGCTTGATTCACGGCAGTTTTTATCGTTGCCGTCGCAGGAGATAAAGAGAGATTTTCACTGCGTTACCAGGTGGACTAAATACGATGTAACTTGGAAGGGGGTGCCTTTTAAGGAAATATTATCTCTGGCAAAGCCGAAGGCAGGGGTTATGCATGTAATTTTTGAGTCGAGGGAAGGCTATTCCACGAACATTACAATGGAAGAAGCGCTAAAAGATGATGTGATTGTGGCTTATGAACTGGAAGGTCAGCCAATACATTTAATGCACGGCGGGCCGGTTAGGATGATAGTTCCCCAGCTTTACGGCTGGAAATCCGCGAAGTTTTTAAACGCAATTAAATTTGTTGTTAAAGACGAACCGGGGTTTTGGGAAGTCAGAGGATATAATAATCATGCTGATCCGTGGATGGAAGAAAGATATAGCTAGCATTATAGTGAGAGAATATCAAAATAGCTTTTTCCGAATTTTCTTTGGGTAATAATTTTAATTTTTGTGTCCGCGAGTAGTTTTTTCATATCCAGGTTTTCGCCGTGCATAAATATAATTAACCCACCGCGGTTTAATATATTTTCCGAAAGTTTAATAAGGTGTTTGTGATAGGTGTTTTCGTAAAACGGATCCAGAAATACCAGATCATATTTTGCGAGCCGATCCGTACCGGCTGCTTTTTCTACAAATTTTACAGCGCTTTTCATAAACACTTCATAATTGCCTTCAAACTTGCACTTGGCCAGATTTTCCAGGATAACTCTTTTAGCATCGTAATCCTTGTCGACAAAATCACACCACTTGGCTCCTCTACTTAATGCTTCAATACCCAGGCTTCCACTGCCGGCATAAAGATCCAGACAGACGGCATCTTTAACTTTATCTCCCAAAATGGAAAATACTGATTGTTTAACTATGTCCTGAACCGCTCTAAATCCTTCGGTTTGAGGGGTGTTCAGTTTAGTATTTTTTGCGGTTCCGCTGGTTACTCTAATTGGTTTCATAAATGCTTTTTTCTGATTTAATTCTTTTCCACCTGGCTGATTTGGAATTCATGTAACTTATCCTTTAATTTAGGATAGTTGTCAAGTTCGGAGAATATTTTCTGAGCGGCCGTTTTTGTTTTTTCCAGTAGCTCCAGGTTATTGATATCCGCGTATTTTAATTTTTTAAAACCATGCTGCATTGTTCCGTAAATGTCGCCGTGCCCGCGCATTTTCATATCTATTTCTGCCAGTTTTATTCCTTCGTTTATTTCTTCCAGTTTTTTAAGCCTTGAGTATCCGGCTCTGGAGTTATTTGACATAAATACCAGGCAGTAGCCGGGTTGCCCTCCCCTGCCAACACGGCCCCGCAATTGATGAAGCGAAGCCAGCCCGTACCTTTCGGCGCTTTCAATTACCATAATTGATGCCTCGGGGACGTCTATTCCTACTTCTATTACCGGCGTGGAAACCAGAATTTTGGTTTCGCCGTTTTTGAATTTTTCCACTGCTTCTTTTTTTTCTTTTGATTTCATTCTTCCGTGAAGAAGCCCTATTTTTTGGTTGGCAAAAACAGTGGAACTCAAAGTTTTAAATTCATTTTCAGCAGCTTTAATGTTTTCCATGCTTTCGGCTTCTGATTCTAAAATTAACGGGCACACTATAAAAGTTGATTCGTTTTTATTTTTTATCCATTCATAAGCTTTCTGTCTCAATTTTTCGGGAATTACTTTGGTAATTATTTTTTTGTTTTTTTGGGGCGAGGTTTTTAAGGTTGAGATTGAGAGGTCGCCGTACAATGTTAGCGCCAGCGTTCTGGGAATGGGAGTTGCGGTCATTGAAAGAAGGTGCGGTTTGAGATTGTTTTTGGAGTCGTGCGAAAGGAAAACCAGCTGGGCTCTTTGCTCTACACCGAACCTGTGCTGTTCGTCTATAATAACCAAACCTACATTTTCGAATCCATTTTTATTTTCCAAAAGGGCGTGGGTTCCAATGGCAATGTCAAAATTTTGAGTTTGCTCACCGGCGGACTGATTAGTAGACTTGCGGGATTTTAACGTGTTTCCGGCTCCTCCCATAACGCTTTTTACTTTAATACCTAAAGGCTCCAGAAACTTTTGGAAAGTTTCGAAATGCTGTTGGGCAAGGATTTCTGTGGGAGCCATATAAACTGTTTTTAAGCCATTTGAGTGTACAGCATACGCTGCTATTACTGCTACTACGGTTTTTCCGGTGCCTACGTCGCCTTCTAAAAGTCTGTTCATAGGATGCGGTTTTTGAAGGTCGTCTAAAATTTCTTTTAACGCCTCATTTTGGGCGTCAGTTAAGGTAAAAGGCAGTCTGCTTATAAAATCCTGAATTTCAGAATATTTTATTTTGATTTCGTGTGATAAAGCCTTTTGATTCCATTGGATTTTTCTTATTTCAGTTTTGAGCATTTCCATAAAAAGCTCCTCAAATTCGAATCTTGAGCGTGCTTTTGCAGCTTCTTCAAGATTTTTCGGAAAATGAATAATTTTTAATGCCTGGTTAATTTCCATTAAATTGTTATTTAAAATCAGAGTCTCCGGAAGATATTCCTCAATCGGCGCCATTAGAGATAGGATGTCGTTAATTCTGGTACGAAGCCACTTTGAAGACACTCCCAAAGTCTCCGGATAAATAGGCACCAGACGCTTGGTATTTAAGGTATCATTTTTAATAATCTCAAATTCAGGATTGATCAATGTAAGTTTCTTGCCGAACCACCCCACTTTACCGCTGAAATTATATTTCTCACCCACCTCCATTACTGTTTTAATGTAATGCTGGTTAAACCATATTACGTCCAGAAATCCGGATTTGTCCCCTACTTTGGCTTTAGTAAGTTTTTTCCCATATTTTGTATAAATATTATCTATCCGGTCCAAAATTGCTTCTATGGTTACAGTTTCTCCTTCCAAAATGTCGGATATTTTTTTAACATTTGAAAAATCTTCATATCGAAAAGGCAAATGGTATATCAAGTCAGTTAAAGTGTTAATTTCCAGTTTTTTGAGCAAATACTGGTAGCGCGGTCCGATTTTAGCTAAAGCTCCCACCGGTTTGTTCAGATCTAGCATACTTGCATTTTAGCACTATAATTATTGAAGGATGAAAGGAAGAACCGAGGTAGCCAGAAGGGCGATTGAGCTGAATATAATGATTATTTTAGTGATAGTTTCTTTTTTTAAAAACGGCTTCAAAGTTTTTTTTAAAGATTTTCTTGTGTTTTTCAACTTATTCTCTTTTTTTTCTTTTTTGGTTTTTGCTTTTTGGTATTTATTCGCCGGCGGATTTTCTTCGAAATCCGGTTCCTCCAATTCGGTATTTTCGGCACTTTCAGCCAGATTTTTTATAAATTCCAGATTCAATGACTTTAATGGCATTTTCATATTATTTAACCCTGAAATAAGTTCTTTTACCGAATTTTACAACCATTCCTGATTTAAAATCCAATACTTTATTGAAATCGGTTGCTTTTTTCCCGTCTACCTCTACGCCCCCTTGTTTGATTACTTCCTTAATGTGGGAATTTGATTTTGAGGCTCCGGACAGTTTTAAAAATTCCAAAACGGACATTTTTCCGCGGTTACTTACTTCTGTGGTGTTGGTTTCTGTAACTTCCTTGTTTTGCACAGTATTTTCAAATTCTTTTTCGGCTTCTACTGCCTTTTTTGGCCCGTGGTAAAAAGTAACTATATCTTTAGCCAGAATTTTTTTAAATTTCATGGGATTTTCACCGTCTTCATCTACTGCCTGTTTCATTTCCAAAACCTCGGTCATCGGAATTCTTGTTACTAGCTCAAAATAGTCGAACATAACTTCGTCCACAATAGACATTATTTTCCCGAACATATCGTTTGGATTGTCCGAAACCGGTATGTAGTTTTTTAGGCTTTTACCCATTGGCCTTCCGTCGCTTCCGGTCAGAAGTTTCATTACCATTGCCGATTGAGGATCCAGTCCGAAAACAGGCATTAATTTGCGCCCTGCCAGGAGATTAAATGTTTGATCGGTTCCGCCGAATTCTACATCGCATTTTAGAGCCACCGAAT
>Ga0155578_106_pt1 | contig 56078 bp, 55 predicted proteins | sample RifCSPhighO2_12_FD_107235 | JGI IMG/M metagenome (GOLD analysis project Ga0155578, IMG submission 107235) | candidate division WWE3 bacterium RIFCSPHIGHO2_12_FULL_38_15 | reverse complement strand
TCTTTTTTACTGGGGCAAAGTTTCTGAAAATGAATGCGCCCTGTAAACCAGCGAATCGTCCAGGCGGTCTAAACTGTCAAGTTTTAGTGCTTTGCCTATTAAATAATCCGCCAAATGAGGGTTTCTTGAAAATATCGGCCCATGCATATAAGTTCCGATGCTGTTTTTATAGTGGACCCCTTCGGTTCCGTCTTCGGAGTTGTTGCCATGACCTTTTATTACCTTTGCGAACGGCTTGGTCTGTGCTCCCAAATAAGTCCGACCGGAGTGGTTTTCAAATCCCACCAAACTCATAAAGTTAAAAACCGGATAACCTGAATTCGGAGAATCGGTGTTTGAAGAGATTGATCTAAAAACGGGATCATTCAGAATATCGGGATTTAGCTCGCACATCATGTTTCCTATGCAGCGGGGCCTTTTAACTCCGAAACTCCTCGTATACAAATCAAATACTCCTAAACCGTCGAGCATTTTTCCGTCGGCGGATTTATAATAATGACCCAAAAGCTGATACGACCCGCATATGTATATTCCCGCACCGCCGGACTCGATGTACTCCTTTAAATAACTTCCTTTGTTGTGAAGCAGGTCTTCGTACATTTGCTTCTGACCGCTGTCGGGGCCGCCTCCCATTACTATAATATTCAACTCTGACATTAAATCTGAGGTGAGTTTAGTGTCCGCATTTACTTCTATTACTTCTGCATCTATACCGCGTTTTTCCGCTCTGAAGCGTAAAATTTCAACATTTCCCGTATCCCCGTATAAATTCAGAAGATTTGAATAAAAGAACCCTATTTTTAATTTCATACGTCAGAACTCATAAAATTTTTCTCCCCAATAAAAGTTTTCTTATTTCCAGCATAGATGAATAGTTTGGAAGTATCAAAACATCCATAATTTTTTCACTGCCTGTTATTTTTTTTATCAGTACGCCGAGATCATTATTCAAGTTATCTGAATTTTTTTCTTTGTCCTCATCAGGATACAAAACTCCGGCGTATTTCAACCTCACAGCCATATCCAAAAACCTGGTACCCCCAACAAATATATTTTTATTTTTACAAGCTTCGAAGAGTTTATCGGGGTGTATATCATAAATCCAAGATACATCTCTTCCGTCGGGAAGGTTGTCATTTAAAATGAAAAACAGCGTATCCGCCGGAAATTTTCCGGAATTAACAAGGTCAAGGTTATTGTTAAAACTCGCGGGATTTTTAGCAAGTAGAATTGTAAAGTTTTTATCTCCGTAAACAAAAGATTCGCCCCTGCCGTAGGCCGCTTTAAAAGTGCCTAGTTTTTCGGTTATGTTTTCTTTTTCAAAACCCAGCCGGGAGCAAGCCATATACGCGGCGTTCACATTTTTGGCGTTAAATTTTCCGTGCAGTTTTGTATGATGAAGCAGGCTTGAATCGGATCCGAAAGTTTTCAGAATTCCCGGAAACACCGGATGAAGTTCTTTAAATTCTTCCTGTTCGGAATCCGCAACAATGTATGAGGACGAAGAAAGTTTTGAAACAGCCTCTCTCCATCTGTCAAAGATAATATCCACTTCGCCGTACCTGTCCAGCTGGTCTCTGGACAAATTGAGAAGAACCAAAACAGAGGGCTTGAAATAATTTAATAAAGCAGGCAATGCAAACTCGTCTACTTCAAAAACCCCTACGTCGGCATCAAATCCCCCTAACAAACTTGTATTCATAAATACTGCGGACACAATTCCTCTTAACAAATTAGATCCGGTGTCGTTGTGAATTACTTTCAGGCCGTTTGAATTTAGCACATGGGTAATTAATTTTGCGGTGGTAGTTTTACCGTTGGTACCGGAAATAAGTATCAGCCCTTTTTTAAACTTGATACGTGATGAAGACAAAATAGAGGGATTTAATTTTAATAATACATATCCCGGCAGGGAGAAACCGGAACCTCTATTTAAAAGCAATACAAACGCCCGAATTAATTTTGCCAACAGAGAATATATAAAAAACATATCTTATAAATGTAATTATACTTTATGTTGTTTCCACATATCTTTGTCCACCTTAAATTCATTAGATATAGATATATAAAAACAGTAGTAGTAATAGTAGAGGGTGTTGATTTGTGTAAAACGTTTTAAATGCAACGGTGCTTTTGTAAAAACGGCGAGGCAGTTGTGCATTTCTGTTTTTTGGCTTTGTTGACAAGAGTATTGGCGCCGGAAGGTGTTTTTTGCTTATACCACGCAGTGTGCTTCGGGTTATATTTTGTTGAAACAATAAATTTTTATGTGGATATCCTGTGTATAACCTCTGCCGTTTATCCACATCTTTTATTAGATTCAAGCCGAAAGCTCTTTTCTGATGTTGATAACATCCTCTCTTGTTTTTTCCTGATTTAAAATGCCTTTTTCTACTTTTTCTACTCCGTGCATAATGGTAGTATGATCTCTCCCTCCCAAAAATTCTCCTATAGAAACCAGAGGTGTTTTGGTCAGCTCCTGTATTAAGTACATGGTTATATGCCGGGGTATTACAAGTTCTTTATTTCTTCTCGGACCCTTTATATCCGAGGTTTTTACCGAATAATAATTGCAGACGGTTTTTAATATTTGATTAAGATTTATTGTTTTGTTGGTTTCGGACCTGATTTTTTGTCCCAGAGCTTTGGCGGCGGTTTCCACCGAAACTTCTCCTCCGAATGCTTTTACGTAAGTTAAAACCTGCAGGTACGCTCCTTCTAGCTCCCTTACGTTAGTGTCTATTTTTTCCGCAATAAAATCCAGAACGTCATTGGAGACATTATCCCTGTTATCGTCCCTTTTCTTTCTTAATATCGCCGATCTCATCTCTTCGTCCGGAGTCTGAATATCCGCAATTATCCCGCTTTCGAACCTTGAAGTTATTCTTTCTTCTATATTCTTGAAATCTTTAGGAGGTCTGTCGGAAGTTAAAATAATCTGCTTTTGATTCATGTATAAGGCGTTGAATGTATGGAAAAACTCTTCCTGAGTGGTTTCCTTACCGGCAATAAACTGGATATCATCTATCAGCAGAACGTCCGCTTTTCTGAACTTGTCCCTGAAATCGTAGGAAGTGTATTTTCCTCCTCCCCTTCCGCTTTTGATGGACTCTATTAGTTCGTTGGTAAAAGACTCTCCTGTGGTGTAGATAACTTTTAAGTTAGGTTTTTCATCCAGAATTTTATTGCCGATTGCATGTAACAGATGAGTTTTTCCCAAGCCCACTCCTGCGTATAAAAAGAAGGGGTTGTACACTTTTCCCGGATCTTGGGCTACAGCAGAAGCAATGGCGAATGCCAGCTGGTTGTTTTTTCCCATAATGTAGGTTTCAAAAGTAAATTTGGGAGTTAGGTTTGATTTAGTGTAGGATTCCTTAGAAACTGCTGAAGCTGCGGATTTTTTTGTCTGTTGAGAAGATATATTTTCAAACAGCGGGCCTACTTTGGCGGGTTCCATCTGTTCTTTTGTTCTGTCTTTTATTATGAAAGAAATTTTAAAGCTGCCCTTGCCTATTCTGTTAACGCTTTCCTGAACTAGGGAGAAGAATTTTTTTTCTATATTCTCCTTTACGAAGCCGTTTAAGCAGATAAGTGTTATTTCATTGTTTTCTATTTTTTCAGGGTAAGTGCTTCCGAAAAACATATTATAGCTGCTGGGATTTATTGTTATCTGCAGTTCCGCAAGTACGCGTTTCCATAAATCTTTTATATCCATTTCGGTTTTTCCTTCTTGAACAGACATATAATTTGTGGGGCAATTTAACTTAAAGCTAATCAACCACACTCTACAGGAGTTATCCACATTATTTAAGCAATATAAATTGTATAAACATTTTGGTGTGTTGACAGTATAATGTGTCGTTTTACTACGCGTATAAATTACTATAGGGTCTGTTGTTTGTTTATCTAAGAGATGTTATTAATGAATTAACTTGAAAAAGAGAGGAGGTGAAAACAAGGTGTTCACTTTATTATCGTGGCTGCAGAAAAGCCCTAGGCCACCTTTCCCAGAAGCTCTAGTGACTGTAGAGGTGATAGTGGAGCTGGCGGTTCTGGCGGCCGCAGTGGCCTTTGGCTACTTTATCCGGTAGCCGGCAGCCAAAAAACAAGCGGGAGACTCCTCATCTCATCTCCCACTTGTTTACACATCTTGAATTAAAATTTATCTCCCAAAATTACTACTTGACAAAAAATAATATACTTGATAATATTTAGGGTCTTTTGGAGAACATATATGGAAAAACAAAAAAAACTACAATTAAACATGATATTCAAAAAAAGATTTCCTTTTGAAGATTTGCTGCGAAAATTTTTATATAACATTTCCATAACGAATAAGTTAAAATCGTTGGGTTTGGAGACAGCTTCTTTTGTAAATCATACAGAACTGTATTTAGAACTTCATGTTGTAGGTGAAAAAGAAAAGCTTTGGGAAATGGTTAATTGGGCAAAAAACGCTCCTTCTTATTTTAAATTACACGAAATTACCTTTCATTTTGTTGAAGCTGAAGTACCTGTTGATGTTCCCGCCTGATATTCGGGTGAGTTTTTAAATCTTTCTACGGATTTATTGAAAAACTCTTTGAAATCCATATCCAGATTCCCCACAAATACGGAAAAATTCGGATAGAATTCTATAAGTTTATCATCGTCGGGATATTCATGTTTTTCTTCAGTTCCATCCCAGATAACGGCTACATCCATGCCGGCGTTAAGAGCTGCCTTGCATCCTATTATCGAATCTTCAAAAACTATGCATTGGCGGGGTGACACGTTTAGCGTTTTTGACGTTTTTAAATATATTTCCGGGTCCGGTTTTTCTTTTGATACTTCGTCACCGAAAACATAGAGATCAAAGGTTTCGGAGATTCCCAGCTTGTCAAGTACTGCCTGCGCCACACTCTTTTTGGTGTTTGTAGTTAGCGCCAGTTTTAGGTTTTTTTGTTTTTTCAGCTCGTATGTGAAATCCCAAAATCCGTCCCGCGGCTCCAGGTCAGATTCCTGCAAAATGTTTATAAACTCGTTAATTACAAGGTCCGCGAGTTCGTTTACGGACTGCTTTGTTTCAAGGTTGTGTTCCTTAATGAGATAACCCATGTTTGTATAAATAGACGCTCCGTGCATTAGATTAAAAGTTTCTTCAAAATTCAAAAAGTTTTTCAATACTCTTTCCACTGACACCTTCCACAAAGGGACAGTGTCTACTATTGTTCCGTCCAAATCAAAGAATGCCGCCTGTTTGTTTAAAAAAAGATTTTTGTACATATTTTAGTTTAAATCATTTTAAAAGAGGTATTTTTTTGCCTCTGAGCGTTTTTAGCACAATCATAATAACCACTACCGGACCCCCTAGCATGTTTATCGGAAACCAGTACCACGCGTCCCCCGCAAAAAGGAGTATATATAAAGCGTAGAAGAAACCGAATAAGAAATACAGAATAATAATAGATTCCAGAATAACCATGTTTAAAGATTATCAGAGGGTTAGATTTCAGTCAAAGCTTATGTTATTATACTTTTGACATGCAGGACACGCATACTTCCTACACTGAAAATGTAAAATTCATTTGCCCGAATGACGGGGAGATATCCCAGGAAGATGTGGTTTTTCTCTGCAATCACTGCAGGCAGGATGACTTGATATATAAAGACGGTATATATATGTGTCCGGCATGTTTAATGCCGGGAGAAAACTTTGAGTGTATGCTGTGCGAATCCAAAGAGGTGAAGATGGTGGTTGTGCATAAGGGTAAAGGAGGTCAGGAGGAGAAGAAAGAAAAGGAAAGTCTCAGACAGGATTAATATCGTTTTTACCATTAAAATAATTTTTTAAAATCAGCGCCGCCGAATAATGGTCTATCATCTTTCTTTTATTTCTGGACAGGTCTATAGCTGCGGCTTCTTTTAAAGCTTCTTTGCTGGTGTTGAACTCATCCTCAAAAAATATCGGTGTTTTTATATACACTTTCATCAATTTTACAAAGTGCCGCACTTTTCTGGACAGAGAAGTTTCTTTGCCCGATGAACTTAACGGGAGGCCTACAATAATTTTGCTACATTTATTGATTAACGCGGTTTTATATATTTCGTTGACTGCGGTAAGATCGCGCCCGTCCTGTATGATTTTTAAAGGAGAAGCAAGTCCGTTTCTTCCTAAGGCCAGACCAATGGTTTTTTCTCCGTAGTCCACTCCTAAAATTATTTCTTGTTGTTCATTCATATTTCGGGTAAAAATTTTATTTACTCTCTTTCAATAACCACATTTATATTATCTGTATTTGTAGGTATTGATCTAAATATAGGCAGCGGCGTATTTAAGTTAAGCGAGTAAGTCCTGATATTTTTCACTCCCCCCAGTATTTCTTCGGCTTCCTTTGAATCCTTGCCTTTTAACATTTCTTTAATATCGTCTTCCGATATGTCCGGAACCACAAAAGTTTTGATTGTTACCTGCAGGTCGGCTTGATCGGAGTTTAAAACGGTTGTTTCCGAGTTGCCCAGCACCTCCGTGTTTACTTCTTTTTCTTTTGATGAAAGTACAAAGTTTTCGGGCACAAAATCTTTGAGCAAATCTTCTACAAGCTTGTCCAAGTCAACTGTATTGTAAGCCAGCGCGTTCATTGTAACTGTTGTCATTAATTCCAGAGTGTCCGCTTCGTCGTTTAGGTTGTGGTTGAATACTTCCTGTGTTTCACCGGCCGAAGCAGTTCCCTGAATGACTTTTACAGAATTGGTGGATTTACCTTCCAGTGCTTTTTGGGCGGCTTCGGTTACGGTTTTTGTTAATTCTTTTGAAAGCTTATCGCGATCGGCCTGTGTAACTGTTTTAATTATTTTACTTTCGCCTCCGGTTATATTCGTTGAGGTTTTAGCCGTAACTTGTAATCTTTTATATCCTTTTACTTCAAGATCGGATCCGGATTCTATGTTATATATGGTTCCTATGTCGGCCGCTACAATGTTTACTTCTGCCTCTGAAGAGTTAATTATCGGTTCTCCTTCTGCATTTGTTCCCGGTGTTCCGGCTGCCACTGTTACATCATCATCCAAAGAGTAATTGTAATCTTTGCCGTCTATTTTTGCGATTAAGATGTCACCTTTATTTAATTCTATTTCTGCGTCGGTAAAATTATAAATTTTAGCCTTACCCTTAGCCCGTTTTCCTTCCAGTTTTTCTCCTGTTGTAGGTGTGGTTAAAGTTCCGTTTTCTGTTGCGATTACCGCCAATCCCCTCAAAGTTTTTTCGGGAGCTTTTGTTAAGCCGTTTTTATCCACGCGGATTTGGATGCTTCTTGCCAGAGGCTGCGAGTGAACTATTATATTTACATCCGCTTTTACTGATCTGGAAAAGTTGAACAGCACGAAAAGAACGGTAGCTATTAATAATATTCCTCCGCCGACTGCGGTTTTTGATTTTCCTAGACCACCCATGCCGAAATTAATCCGCGGAACGGAGATTCTCGGAAGATTTACCCCGCCTATAAAATCCAAGTCAGGCTTGGGAAGTTTTCTTTTTGGGGCCATTTTTCTTTCATGCATTAATTCCCGCTCTTCCGGTGCTACTTCGGAATAACGATCCCTTCCCACCTCATCATTCAGCATTGATAAAAGATTTTGCCCTGCTTCGTCGAAAGTTACTATCCGAAGGTTTTTGCCGTACTTTTCCGCCTGCTTGTTTAATAGTTTTATATTTATGGAATTTTCCAGAATCACCGACCCTTCGGGAATTAAAACCTCAATATCTGCATCAACTGTTTCCTTTACCTTTTTAATAGTTGATATTACATTGTCGCTTAGGTCCAGTTCTATTTTTGTCATTCGATTCCGTGCATTTCCATATAAATTTTTGACAAAGAGGCATTCATCACATATTCCAGAGATCCGAGTGTTCCTGTTGAGTCGGTTACTCCCTGCAAGTCGCGCAAAGTTAATTTTGTATAAGTGGGAGGAGCTTTAAACGCGATCGATTTAGTCCAGGGTTCTTTGTCCAGAGTCTCCTGAATATCGGGAAGCTCCGCCGCGTCTCCTACCAAATAAACTTTTGAGGGATAAGTTTTTACTCCTGTAAATTCCTCAAACACTACTTTCAAACCTTCCAGCCAAGTATCTATTACTTCCGTAATGCAGGATTTAACAACATCGGCTTCTGTTCTGGACAGCTTTCCGTATGAGTAAGTTCTTTTAAACTTTTCTGCCTCTATAAAACTCAGGCCTGTTTTCTGGCTGATTTCATTTACAAAATCTACGGCTCCAAAGTCGAGGGCTTTTGTAGAAACTATTCCCCCGCCGAAAACAATTCCCACATCTGTGAAATCATTGTCTATGTTTATGATCACACAATCAATATGAGGAAGTTTTCCCATTTTTAAATAGTTTACAAGTGTATGCATTTCCGACCCAACTGCGGAGATTTTTAAGCCGAGTTTTTTTGCGAGCTTTTGCAGAGCCTGAACGTGATATGAATGAGTAAACGCCGTGTAATAGGCAACTTCTAATACATTGCCGGTTTGATTTAAGGGATTTTCCACATATTTGTTATCCAGTTTCGAATACACGGTTTCGGACGTTATTATTTCCATATCAATGTCGCTGTCACCGGTCATTCTTAGTACTTCGTTTCCTATCTCAGTAAAAGCGGACCGGGTTATTTTTGAATAAAGGGAATTCATTTCGTTTTCGGTTATGGGTGAATGAGGAGGTCTGGTGATTTTTGCCGTTGTTATAGTATTTAATGATAAATTACCGCTGACTCCGAAGATCACATCTTTTATTGATTCTTCCTGGCTCATTGTGCATTCGTCAATGCATTCTCTAAGAGATTTTTCCACCAGATCAATATCTATTATTACGCCGCCTCTTATAACTCCTGGTTCCAAATAATGTTTGGCGACCCCCACTATTTTTGCTTTTGTGTCCGGCGCGATGCTGGTAAATTCGGTGGATTCGTTTTCGGGAGTAAAAAAAGCCAGACATTTAATAGACGCTGAATCCATGTCTATAGTAAGAAATTTATTTGGAACTGGTTTGGCAGGAATACCCAACATTATTTAGATTATACTAGATTGTTTTCTAAAGCTGAAACTTGTTTTTTTAAGTAAGCGTCGCGTATCTGTCGTTGAAAGCCCTTATTTCCTGGGCGAGTTCCAGATCGTCGGCGACATTACTTCCAAATTGTATTAATTCCCTTATAGTTTCGGTGCCGTCGGTTAAATTGGCCACTACTATATCAATATTCTGCCTGTCCTGGTTTGATCGTAATTGGTTCCTTTGCCCTCCTGTTACCCTTCCTCGTAAATTCAGCCTTGCTAAAATTAATTCCTGCTCTATAAGAATGTCATTATTTCTGAAGTCTTCGGGTCTTTGTCTTAAGAGTCTTTCCTGCCAGGCGTATATGTTATTTTGCAAGCGGTTGGTGAAAGCGGCACCTAAATTATTATATTCCAGCAAAAGCTGTGCCCGCCTGTCGGCTATATCCCGGGGATTTGCACCCTGCATCCGCATTAATTCCAGCTCAGTTTGAATTAATCCGGCTATGGCGTTCCTGTATTGTTCACTCACGGAAACTAAATTCTCGTTGGCATCAGTAGAGGTATCCAAGAAAGTGTCTCTGGTATTTGCAAGTTTTCTGGTTGCCTCAGCCGGAGATTCCGTCGGTCTTCTGGCCAAGCCCATTTTTGCCCTAATCTCGTCGGCGATAACGGCCTCGTTAGTTGATAATATACCCAAAGCTTTTCGGGCTTCGTCTGATTCGGCTGCCGTTTCTATAAGTACTTTTGTTTGAGTTTCCACATCCAGGTTGGCGTATTTTTCCAAAAGGGCTTTTTTCATTTCTGCGCGCTGTTCCGTTGTTGCCTGCTCGTAAATATGTCTTTCATCCATAGTTTCTTCTGCCAGTTTTTTCAGTTCTACCGCCTGTCTTGTATAATATTCAAAAACCAGCAGGAATTCTTCCGCCAAGGCGCTTTCCCATCTGGCGGCCCATTCGGCGCTTCCTCTATTTAGCCCCTCACTTCTAAGTCTGGCTTCAGCCCGTTCCCGCGCTATCCTTTCGTACACTCTTACCCTTCCGTAATCCTCCATGTTTCTGTAAAGCAAGTTTAATCCTTCCTGGGCTTGTCTTATCAAAGGTGCCAAATGAGCCAGTTCAGGGTCTGCTAGTGCTTCCCTCGCCGCCCTTTCCATTTCCTTGTTCACATAAATTCTGGCGACCTCATATTCGGTGGCGCTGGTTTCTCTGGGGGCTGTTTCGTTATTCCATCTGTATTGCTGTTTGTCCGCCATTTCTTTTTTCTTTTTTTCGCTTTCGTAGTCAAATCCGTGCGCTTCAAAGTTTCTCTGCGATTTTTGGAACATTGCCAAAGCTTGTATTCTGAACGTGTCTGCTACCACATCCCAGGTTTCTACCCACTTACCTTCGGGGGTTCTCACAGTTCTGGGAATTCCTACGAATCCATTTCCCATTTCTTTTGCTGGAGGTATTTGAAACCTTCTCACCAAATCCACAGCTGTTACAATATCGGTTGCTCTATATTCCTGCACATTTACACTCACCATGTCATCTCTTCTTTCCATAACTTTACCCAACTGCGGGCCTCCGGTTAGAAAACTGGCAGGCATTTTTCTTGTTGTTACTATGCTGGCATATTCGATTTCTACCTGTTCCAGCATGCCGTCTTCTCTTCGTCTCCACACATAGCCTTTTTTCATTTTTGCGTAATGTTCATCATGATGAAAAACATCGTGTTTAAAAATCCATCTACCTTTTTTGGTTACAACTTGTTCTATTATGGGTATTTCCGCAGGCGGACCTCCGTTTTTTTCCCAGTCTTCGCCCCACTTTTGGGCGTCCCTAAATCCTTTTGTAGTGCTTATATCGGGAACTTCCGCTACATCAGGTTTTACATTCCACCTCTCCTCTCCAAGTTTGGGTGGGGGGAGCGCGTCCATAACTGCCTCAATGAATTCTCTGTGAGCTTCTTTTATATCTGTTTCAATATTCCTAACAGTAGTGCTGATATTTAATCTTTCAGGGTCATCCGGGGTTTCTCCGAAGTTATTTTTGACAAAGTCTCTGAACGGTATTGGGCCGAGTCTGCCTTGTTCTTCAAGTGCCTCATAAAGGGCTGCTTTTTGGTCGTCTTCTATGTATCCGAAATCTTCCTCAAATTGTTTTTTAAAGTTGCTTATATCTTCACCCTGAGATAATGCGCTTTCCATAATGCCTATTATCAATACTCCGGCCTGCGGTGTGTCTTGTTGAGCTAGCCATACAAGATCCCCTACTGTTTCGTGCATTTTTCTTCTGAAGACATCTAAAGCTTCTGCCTGTTCTTCACGCCTTCTGTCTCTGGCCATTTCTACTTCTTCAGCGCCTGCATATTGGGAAGCATCTACATACAACAAGCTCAAGTAGGCCGCGGTATCCTCATCGTTATTAGTCGGATTAAATCCCTCAAAATGTTCTATAAGAGCTTCACCCAATTTTTTTACAAGCCGCTGCTGCTCCTGTCTTCGGGGTATTCCTTCGGCGTCCGTTACATTTGCGAACTTTTTGGGGTTGCCGGCAACTTCTTCAAGTATTTTGTTCAGCCGTGCCTTTATGTCATCAAGTTCAACTGCTTCCAAGCTGAATTCTTTGGCAATTTCATCGCGCTTTTTTTCTCTACCGGCAGCCTCTGCTCTTTCGTGCGCTTCGTGTAATTCTTCTGCTGTTGCGTCTACAGTTCTTGTTCTTCTTGCCATTTTAGTTTAATCCTTTAAAAAGGTATTCTCGGTCTGCCTTCGGCAGAAGGCGGAGCGGGCGGTTCGTTGAATCCTGCCCTTAAATTAACATACTCTTCTACTTCTGCCACCGGCGTTCCGTATTTGTTTCTGGATGCTTCCAATATTTGGTGCGCCAGTTCAGAATTTTTCTTAGTCGACAATATCATATCCCAGTCTACTTTCATAGAAAACGGCACCGTGGGAAATCCGTCTACCAAAAGCTTTAGGTAGCACTGACCTATGGGGTTATTCATTAAATCTTCTTTTTTGAAAGTAGGCTGGAATTGGCTCTCCAGATATTCGGCGTCATCCGGACCCACTCTGAATGCCGCCATGGTTCCTACATTTCCGAATACGGCATCCTTAATATCTTCGGTCAGCTGGGCAATAAATTGGTGCGCCACAACCAGATTCAGTTTATATTTCCTAGCTTCGGAAAGAATAGTGGCGATGTCGGGAGTGGCAAAGTTTTGGAACTCATCCATGTATAAAAAGAAGTTCGGAAAATCCACTTTCCCCAGCAGAGTAGCCCTTTTAAATGCGGCGGAAAGTATGCGTGGCACTAAAAGAAGACCCAAAAAGTTTGAATTTTCCTCGCCTATTTTTCCTTTTGCCAGATTGACCAAAAGTATTTTCTTTTCGGCCATAATTTTGTTGAAATTTATGGCGCATCTCTCCTGTCCCAGAATATGCCTCATTGTTATGTCAGTTAAAAATCTGTCAAATTTAGAAACAAAGTAGCCCATTTTTTCCGATTTGTGGTAGTCGCTTGTCTTGGCAATTTCATCGGTCCAGAACCTTCTAACCAGTGGATCTGTAAGCTTGGACAGAAATTGTTGAGAATATTTTGCATCGATCAGCAGCCTTAAAACATCCACCATAGTGCTCCCGGGGTCTGCCATCGCGGTTAACATTACGTTTCTTATTGACCTCTCAAGCTGCGGCCCCATAATACCTTGTCTGTTCGGGTCATATAGTTTGTATAAAAGAGCGATGAAGGAGTTTATTATAAGGTGCTTGTCTTCTTCGGATTCTGCTTCAAGCATGTTTAAACCTATGGGCAGCTGGTTGTCCGAAGCGTCGAAAACTATTACGTCGTCCGCTCTTTCCGGCGGGATTTTTTCCAAAAGATCGTCTATCGCACTGCCGTGAGGGTCTATAAAAGCCAGACCTTCACCGTTTTGAATATCCTGCACAGCCAGAGTTTTCATAAATTCGGATTTTCCTGTGCCGGTCTGTCCGATTATGTAAAAGTGTCTGGAACGGTCTTTGTCCAGCATATGAACTTTAGTACTTACTCCCCTGAACACATTGATTCCAAGATACAGCGCTCCCTCGGTCGGCAGGTTGGTGGGAGCTGAGGACTTAAGCGCTCCCCGCCACACAATATTGGGAGTCTGCACGTTTTTGTTGGGGAAGTGAAAAACGGTAGCCATTTCTGCAGTGTTAAGCACCGAGCAGTTTCTGAATAATGAGATTTCAAATACCGGTATAAATAATTCTCTGGTATGAAGTCGTCTAAAGATAAAATCGTCGACAAGTTTTTTGGAAGTGCTATCCCTTCTTACAAATTTGTTGTATTTAACGTCTGTGAATTGTTCAAATGAGGTTGCTATATTTCTCAAATGAGTCTCTGCCGATATTTTATCTTTTGCAATTGAAACAATTCTTATTTTTGAATCAAACCCCGGTTTGGATATTTTCTTTTCCACTCCTTCAGTCAAAGAAGTATCTACTCTGTATTTCTTTTCCTGGTTTTCACTTTTGTATTTAATGTCCGAGGCAAATTTCTGCCCGGATTTTCTCCACCCTTCTCCGGCGGGGCTTATTATATATTGCACGGCTATAACTTCGTCTTCTTTTAATTTACTGAGAGCGGAGGTTATTAAACTCATGGTGTCCGTTTTTAAATCCTCATATGTTTTAAGAGGGTAGTATGGCGCGCCGGCCAGATTCAGCTCCGCGAGAGCTGTTACCTCTCCCCTGTCCCAAACTTCGTTGGGATCTACTATGTCGATTTCCGCGTCGGGGTAAGCGCCGTTTATTTGCTTTTCTACAAAACCCGCCAATTCATCCGGAACAACAACGTAAAATGCAATGCCTGTGTTTTTGGAAACAATTTCAAATGATATTCTGTATTGCCCGGAGAGTATCGCCGAGAATCCCGATTTTCTCAAGCCGGTAAGGTTAGAAAACATTTGTTCGGCCGCCTGTATTTCGGTTTCGTTCTGCTGCGGAAGTTTTATCTGCAAAAAAGTAAGATCATATTCGGTAAGTTCTTCCACTTTCTGTCTTTTTTTGGAAAGAAGCCAAAGTACAATGCCCACAAATAGTGTTATACCTATCAAAAACAGTAGGGTAACAATTAGTACTGCGTATAAAGTTTCCGTTAAATTCATAAGTTTTGTTTAAGTTAATGCTTATGGTGCTCTTCAACTTGTTCAATAAATTCTTCTTCTTCTTTGTCAGCCAGCGTGGTTATGGTGTCGGCCTGAGGTCCCACTTTATGAAGTTTTTCCTTGCTGGTTGTTTTATCCACAACATTTTTGGGTAGTGCTTTGTCTGCGGGTTGTGCGGGCTGCTGTCCGGTATCCTGAGATTTTTGTGCAGGAGGGCTTGCAGGCTGCGGTTTTTGAGCCTCAGGGCTGCTTAGTATTTCCGGTGTAGCCTGGATTTCCGCGTCGTTTGTGGAAGGTTCGTATAACGGCAGACCTTTTTCTCCTCCGGGAATTAAGGAAGGTTGATATCCGGGAACCTGACCCTGTCCTTGGTCCTGAGGCGGCTGCTGCGGATTTTGATCGTCTGTCGTAGGATTTGTAGGCGGAATTATGTTATTCATGCGTAAATAATATCATGGTTTTAAAAGTTGAAGTACTCCGAAACGGGTAGGTGACTGGTTTTATTTAAGGCCGCCGAACATTCTTTTTTTGTTTTTTTTCTCTTCTTCTATTTTGTTTTCAACGTCGTCCACCAACCGCCCAATTTTTTCCCTGATTTCTTCTTTTAGCGGATCGCTGGCGTCTTTGGCTTTTTGCATCAAAGGCAGTACCTTTTCATGTACCTGCGATTGAATTTCTTCTAAAACGGGCCCGGCCTGTTCTTTTATTTCATCTACGGTTTCCTGGGCTATATTGTATGCGCGGTCGTAATTTAATTTTCCCGTTTCCCAGTATTTTTGTCCTTTTTCTTTAAGGTCTTTTCTGGTTTCTTTTCCGGGTTTAGGCGCAAACAATAAGCCTGCAACTGCTCCCATTGCGGCGCCTATAAGCGCTCCTGTTAAAAATGAACTACTTTCTTTTTTGCACATTTTTCATATCCTCCTTTTCCTCATCGCTGTCTCTTAAAGTGGTTATGGATTTGACAGCTTTAATTCCCTGGGTCAAGCCACTTACAAGCCCCATTATAGTTGTAACAGGACTGGTTACGGACTCGGTAACTTCCTGAACATTATCCAAAATATTATTTGATTTCTTTAGCGTTTCTCTGAACTCTCTTAATACCGTGATAACATAAAAACCCACAGCCATTAAACTGAGTGTAAGCAGAGCCAGTATAAAAACTAAAAGTATTTGTATATCCATGGCAGTTATTTCTTTTTACCGCCCTTGGTTGAAGTTCAAACAGTACGGAAATAAGGGCAGTAGAAATTTTGTATTTTTAGTATATCATAGGTTTAGAAAAGCAGAGCATTAAATTTTTTGAAAGGAGCTTTTATGGCTGACGGCACATCGATTAAAGAAGAGAAAACCTCTGTAGATGGAGAAGATTTGTTAGAAGGTGCGATGGAGGTTGCAGATATAGGCGAGGAAGATTTGGACCAAGAAAGGTTATTACAAGCTGTGGCAGTTGTTTTAGGTGGCGATATTGCCTACTTGAAAACTACTGCGGCAGCCTTAAGCAATGTGAGAGCAGTAACTTTAGAAGTCCCCCCGGGTAAATCGGCAACAAAAATATTAGCTGTGATGGATGCAGAACTTACGGGTATGAAGGCAAGAATTGAAAGGGTAAACGGTTATTTAGATGGAAGAATTAATGTTGACACAGTTTCTGCTGCCGAAAGAATGGCAAGCGCTCATCTTGAAAGAGCATTAGCAAAACAAAGTGAAGCTAAAGCTACACAAAATAGTGACAGTTTAACGGCAGCTAATACCAAAGTAAAAGATACGATTTTAGCATTGCTTAAAATAAGGGAAGATAAAGAATCCTTACAATAGCCTTTAAATATTAATTAACAATCTCCCCTTCAACCGGCCCGCTTCCGTTTTGATCTTTATCTCCGCTGTCTCCGCCTCCGTTACCTTGTGATCCCGTTCCTCCACCACTTCCTCCTCCGCTTCCTCCGCCTGAATTTCCGCTTCCATCGGTTGGCCCTCCTGCACCCGGTCCGCCTTGTCCATACATGTTTTGCCCTATCTTCTGCATTGCCAATGAAAGCTCCTGTGTCTTGTCTTTAAGCTCGCTTACTGAAGCGGTCTGCAGCACATCTCTGATTGCTTTTACTTTTGCCTCCACTTCGGTTTTTATATCTCCTGGAACTTTGTCGCCGGTGTCGCGCAGGGCTTTTTCTGCCGTGTAGCACATATTGTCGGCTGAATTTCTCACCTCAACTTCTTCTTTTTTCCTTTTATCTTCTTCAGCGTGGGATTCGGCTTCCCTGACCATTTTTTCTATTTCTTCTTTTGCCAGGCCCGTTCCGCCTTGAATAGTTATTTTCTGGATTTTGTTGGAAGCTTTGTCTTTTGCTGTAACATTTAAAATTCCGTTGGCGTCTATGTCAAATGAAACTTCAACCTGGGGCATTCCTCTGGGGGCGGGCGGTATTCCATCCAATATAAATCTGCCCAGCGATTTATTGTCCGCCGAAAATTCGCGTTCTCCCTGAAGTACATTTATTTCAACACTGGTCTGGTTGTCTGCGGCGGTGCTAAACACCTGTGACGCTGAAGTAGGTATTGTGGTATTTCTTTTAATTAACGGAGTGCTTACTCCTCCCAAAGTTTCTATTCCCAAAGTTAAAGGTGTAACGTCCAAAAGCAGAACGTCTTTAACGTCCCCGCCAAGAACGCCTCCCTGAATTGCGGCGCCGACCGCAACTACTTCATCCGGATTTACTCCCTTGTGAGGTTCTTTGCCGAAGAAATCTTTGACCGTCTGATTTACTTTCGGCATTCTGGTCATTCCTCCTACCATTACAACTTCTGCAATGTCGGATTTGGAAACACCGGCGTCTTTTAAAGCTTTTTCCATCGGTTCAATAGTTCTATGAATCAAATCGTCAACGAGCTGTTCTAATTTTGATCTGGTTAGTTTTATATTTAGATGTTTCGGCCCGGTGGCATCGGCCGTTATGAAAGGAACGCTTATTTCTGTTTCCATTGCGCTGGAAAGTTCTATTTTTGCTTTTTCTCCGGCATCTTTTAATCGCTGCATTGCCTGCCTGTCGCCAGTTAAGTCCACACCTGTTTCTTTTTTAAATTCTTCTATAAGCCATTTAATCACTCTGGAGTCGAAATCGTCGCCGCCCAAATGAGTATCCCCGTTGGTGGATTTTACTTCAAAAACCCCTTCTCCGATTTCGAGAATGGACACGTCAAAAGTTCCGCCGCCCAAATCGTACACGGCAATTTTGTGGCTGTTGTGTTTTTTATCCAATCCGTAGGCAAGCGATGCCGCCGTAGGTTCGTTAATAATTCTTTTAACATCAAGTCCAGCAATCTGGCCCGCTTCTTTAGTTGCGGATCTTTGTGCATCATTAAAGTATGCCGGAACAGTTATAACTGCTTCTGTTACGGTTTGCCCCAAAAATCTTTCGGCGTCTGATTTTAATTTCGCCAGTATTTTTGCCGATATTTCCTGCGGCGTATATACTTTGCCTTCAATTTCCACGCACGCCATTCCGTTTTTTCCTTCAACAATGGTGTACGGATATTCCTTTTTCAGATTCTGTACTTCGGGGTCGAAAAATCTCATTCCCATCAGCCTTTTAACGCTGAATACGGTGTTTTTAGGGTTTACAACCTGCTGTCTTTTAGCAGGGACTCCCACTAAATTTGAGGTTGGGGCAACTACCGAAGGCGTTGTATTGCCTCCTTCAAGGTTTGTAATAACTTTCGGCTGTCCGCTTTCCATAACGGCCATGCAGCTGTTAGTTGTTCCTAAATCAATTCCAATAATTTTAGACATAAATATTCATTTATGGATAAAATTACATGAGGAAGCGCAGCAAAGCGAGCACGCTCATATAATCTTACTCATATATTAATTTTCCTCCTTCTTTTTTAGGCCTACTTTTACTTTAGCAGGCCTTAATAATTTGTTTTTTAGCATATACCCTTTTAAAACCATCTCCGCTACTTTTCCGTCTTCCCCATCTACTGTTTCTATTGCTTCCATAACGTTTGAATCAAAATATTTCCCCGCGGTATCAATTTCGGTTAATCCCTCTTCGGACAAGATTTGCCTCAACTCTTTTAGGGTCAGTTTCAAACCCATATCCCCATTATGCTTCTCCAGATTTTCCAGATTGTCCAGCACACTGAGTAATTTAGAAATCAATAAGGAGTTTGAGTAGCCGATGAATTCCATTCTTTCTTCGACAATTCTTTTTTCCAGATTTTTGTAGTCGGCCAATGCCCTTTTCCAGTTATTTTCCATTTCGCTCAACTTTTGCTCCAGATCTTTAAGTCTATTATCCAAATCTTGGGTACCCCCCGCATTATTTGCGCCATTCGCGCTGTCCGAACCGCTATTAACTTTTTGATCGTCATTATCGTGCATATTTATTACTATTGCTTTGAAGAATTTTTTACCAGGAATCACCAAGTTCTTCTAATAACCTTTTTGTATATCTTACTGCCGGGACCACATTTGAGTACCTCATTCTTGCCGGGCCCAGTACCGCCACAAACCCCTGCTTGTTTCTGGTTGAATAAGGTGAAAATAGAATCCCCGCACTTCTTAAATTATCGTTTCCTATTTCATCGCCGATTAAAACTCTTAAGTCGCCTCCGTATAGTGATTTATCGAACAATTGCATCAGCAGTTCGTAGCTGTCCATTAAATACAAAGCCGCTTTTGCCGTGTTTATGTCCCAGAACTCCGGGTTTTCAAGAAGATTAACTCCTCCCGAGTTTATAACGTAGCCGTCCTGAACTGTTATTACAGCGGCTTCTTTTGTAACATCCGCCAGAGATACAGCGGCGTTTCTTAGTAATTTTTCAAATTCAAATCTGTTAGGCCATAGTCGCTGTTTCATCGCCACTTCCTGCAGCACCGGTAGCTCCTCTTCTTCCATTAAATCCGATAAGAAATATCTGTAAGCCGTGGCGGTAGGAACTCTTCCGGAAGAGGTATGAAGCATCTGCAGAAAACCTTCGTCAATAAGCCTGGCCATTTCATTTCTCACCGTAGCTGCGGAGCATTTTATTTTATATTTCTGAACAATAATTTCCGATCCTACGGGTTCTGAAGAGTTTAAATACTCGTTGATAATGGCTTTCAAAAGCTCTATTTGTCTTTCCGTAAGCATAACTTTATCAGTTTTAGCATATGAGTGCTAACAGTGTCAATAGGGTTTGTCCGGGAAATTAAGACGTAAGTGCCTTTTGCAGGGCTTCAATAAATTCTGTACATGAGTTGTACCTGTTTTCAGGATTATATTCGGTAGCTTTCTCCAGTACATCATATACATTTATAGGCATACCTCTTGGTCTGCTCATTTTCTGTTCACGTAATCGGTGGGATTCAATCTCTTCCGTGTTTTGCCTTTTAGCAGATATCCATTCCGGAGTTTCTCCATAAAGCATTCTGAACATTGCTGTTGCTAATGAATGCTGATCGGATCTGATGTCGGATGTATACATGTATCTTTCTGGTGCTGTATATTTTGGTGTGCCTATTATAAATTTTTTTTTAGCAGCGCCCTTGGAAATATTTGAATGATTATCTAATTCTCTTTCCTCATCGGTTTTGTAAGTACCTTCGGTTATCCCCCAATCAATTAATACAATTCTTCCGTCTTTTGCGCGCATAATATTTGAAGGTTTAATATCCAAATGGCCGATTATACCGTATTTTTTTTGCATGTTATCCAAAACGTAGGCAACAGTGCGTCCTATATCTATAATTTCTTCTTGTGATAGCTCAGTGAGATTTTCGATTATGTCTCCGTCAACATACTCCATTGCGGCATAATATAAGGATTCTGGGCTTTCTTTTAAAGGAATACTCCCCATATCGTATACTGCAGGTATATAAGCTTTCGTTTCCTGAAGACCTTGAAAGTTTCCTAATAGTCTTGCTTCTCTTGCAATATCACTGTTCACTTGTCCTCTAGTTTCAGTATTGCTCGCGCTTAAAAAGTTTGGATTGAGCATTTTTATAAATGCTTTTGTTCCCAAATGTGCATCAAATCCGATAAAACCAACGCCATATCCGCCGCTTTTTGTAGTAGGAGTATTGCTGAGGTAGAAGAATTCTATATCTTGGTTTAAAGCGTTGAAAGGAACAAAAAATCTTGGGTTTTCCAATTCAATCTCGAAGACCGGTCTTTCTCCAATATTCATGCCCATTCGTTTTTTTTCCTCCACCCTTATATGGGCTGTATCGGCTTTTAAGTATTTTTTATCCGGATCCTGAGCTTCACCTTGTTCCATTATTCTTAAAGTAGGCATAGCTACAACGTACTCCCCTAAGTCTCTGACTAATGAATCAATTTCATCAGATTTAATTTGAGTGTTTGAAGTTAGGTATTCTCTAAAATTTATAATGGCGCTTTTGGGAATGTCTAACGCTTCCAAAAATGATCCCACTTCTACCGTGGGCAATGTTTCTTTTTCGTAATTAACCATAAGAAGAATATAAACTATTGTATATAATAATTCCAATGCCCAAAAAACTAATTTCCTCCCTCATTATTAACTCTTTAAAGAACCGCCTTTTTATTTTTTGGTTTAGTGTCAGAATATTCAGCACCGCAGGGCCGCTTATTACTACTTATCTTTTTGCTTCTGTTATCAGCGCATTGGAAAATAAAAAAGGTATTGAGGAAATATTAATAATTTTGGGTGTTTTGCTGGGTGTGCAAATAATAGAAAACTTCTTGAGGCTTTTGTCTAAAACACGTATTGAGTTTTATTCGTCGCGTTTGGTTATTACCCTTCATCAAGTGCTTCTAAGTTCCAGTTCAAACGAAAAGCCTCCGAGAAAAGAATTGGTACAAGCAGTAATAAATTTATGTCAATCTTTGGATAAATTTATTTTATATTTAAAAGAAACGGGAATTTCCGGCGTTGTGCATTTTTTTATCGTGCCTGTAATTTTGTTTTTTATTGACATTCGGGTTTTCGTTTTGGAAATGCTGTTGATTTTAATCTATCTCGGAACAACTTTTATTATGACCAGAAAATATGAAAAAATTTATGAAAAGTATTATGAATCTACGGAAGGATATTATGCCAAGTTATTTAATTATGGAGACGCAACATCCTCGGCTGGCAACGTTTTGATTAACATGAGATTTCTTCAGAATTTTGTATTTTTTATGTGGGGGTCTTTGCAAAATATTATCGCTATTTTCCAATTTTTAGTCCCCTTAATAGTTGTGGCAGATATTATTGCCGGTACCAGGCAGATTTCCGATTTGGTTTTAGTAGTGGGTTATACAAAAGAATCGCAGGGATTTTTAAATAACTTTACAAGCGCTTATGAGAAGTTTATGGAGGTGGACGCTGGAATTGAGAGACTGGAGGAGGACTCTAAATTGTCTGGGTGAGTTTATTTTTCGAGAGGTTGTTCTGAAGTTTGTACCGAGGCTTGTTCGTAAGCCGAGCTAAGTGCTTGTGCAAATTCGGCACAGCTGTTATAGCGATCTTCCGGGTTAAAGGACATTGCTTTTACAAAAACTCTGTAAACTTCATCCGGCATGTCCGCGGGTTTAACCAACGCCTGTTTATCGTCTATGTGCTCATATTCATGTGTTTTATCTTCCGGAAATCCAATTTTAAATAATGCGTTCCATATTGGTGGTTCTATATTAATTAAACACCAGGCGGTTGCCGCTAAAGCATGCTGATCCGTATTATTAACCACTTCGCCCATTGCCTGTTCGGGCGCCCGGAATTCTCGAGTTCCGTGTTCACCTGTGAGGTTATATTCATCAAAAGCTTCATATGAGATGCCCCAATCAAGCAAAAATAACTTTCCGTATCTGTCTAACATAACATTGCCCGGTTTTATATCACGATGATATATATCTTCAGCGTTTAAATTGTCTATGGCGCGGGATAGTTTACTTGTGATATCTAATACAGTATTAATTTTATAACTTCCGGCTTCATCCAGACTAAAACCGTCAATTTTCTCCATAACGAAAAAGGACATCATAATTCTGTCGTCAACAGTAGGCAGGATCCCGCCATCATATACAGTTACTATTGACACATCTTCATCTAAAAGTCTTCGTTTGGCGGTTGTGATTGCTTCCTTTATTAGGCGGCTGTTAAGGTAACCGGGTTTAAATCCTGAGTAATAAAACGGATTAGTAGCTTTTACCACTACGTCTGCTTCCAAATTCATGTCATATGCATCAATTAGGATCCCTTGCCCTCCGCCGGCCAATGCGTTTGGGAATGTTTCTTTTCGCAATGGATCGGGAATTTTTTTGTATAGTTCTTCTTTTGAAATAATAAATCTTGGATTGTCCCACATAATTTCCACGGCAGTATCGCCGTATTTAGCGCTTCCCTTGGGATTTCTTTTTATATAAGGAAGAGCTATGACCCGCTCTCCGAATCTGTCTACCAGTTCTTCGATTTTACTGTCAGTATAATCCCGTTTTCTTAATTCTTCTCTTAAGTCCAATTCTGCTTCAGGATGTTTTTTGATAACCTCTCCGATTTCCAGGTAAGGTCCGAGCAACTCCCACACTGGCTGCTCATTTGTTGCTGTATGTGTTTCGTCTATATGTTTCATATCGTACAAAAGCATATTAACACGCTATTTTAAGCGCTCAAAACTTGTCTAAAGGCTTCCTGAGGAATGTCCACTTTGCCCAGACGCTTCATTCTCTGTTTGCCTTTTTTCTGAATATCCAAAAGTTTGTCTTTTCTTTCGCGGTGGCCCCCCGACATTTTGGCCAGTACATTTTTCCTCATAGCCGGAATGTCTTCACGCGCCAGAACTTTTCCTCCTACTGCGGCTTGCAAAGCCACCTGAAACTGCTGCCTCGGAATTACATCTTTAAGTTTTTTCAAAAGCTCCCGGCCGAAATCCTCCGCTTTGTCTTTTAAAACAATATGGCTTAATGGTTCTACTACTTCACCATGAACAAGAACATTCAGCTTTACCGCAATAACTTTTTTGTAACCGGAAAAATCGTAGTCCATGCTCGCAAATCCCGAAGAAACCGTTTTCAAATCGTCAAAAAAGTTATAAACGAGCTCGGCGAGGGGGAGTTCGTATTCAAACACCACTCTGTTTTCGGTGGGATAATCCATTTTCAGCATTACTCCCCGGCGCCTGTCGCATAAAGTAATTATATTTCCAACATATTCACTGGGAGCTACAATATTTAATTTTATCCACGGCTCCTGAATTTCTTTTATTTGAGTTGTGGCCGGAAAGTCCGATGCGGCTTTTGCCGAAATCATTGTGCCGTCAGTTTTATCTATTTTGTATTCAACGGTAGGAATTGTAGAAATTAATTCCAAATCATACTCACGCTCAAGCCTTTCTTGAATGATATCCGCGTGGAGCAGACCCAAAAATCCGCAGCGAAATCCAAAACCCAGAGCGGTACTCGATTCGGGTTCAAAACTCAGAGAAGAATCCGACAAAGACAGCTTTTCGAGAGCCTCGCGCAGTTCGGGGAATTTATCGTTGTCTATTGGGAATATGGAAACGAAAACAAACGGTTTGACCTCTTTGTATCCTGGTAAAGGTTCAACATTTTGGGCGTCGGCTAATGTTATGGTGTCTCCTACACGGGCGGCATGAATGTCTTTGAGACCGGTTGCTATGTAGCCTACCTCTCCCGTCATGAGACGATCGAGTTTTTTCCTTTTCGGAGTGAAAATGCCTGTTTCCTGAAAAGTTGAAACAGCTTTAGTAGCTAGAAATTTTATCTGAGGGTTTTGAAGTGAAAAAGTCCCGTCCACAACTTTTATAGCGGCGACTACTCCCAGAAAGTCGTCGTAAAAAGTATCGTATATGAGTGCACGCGGGATTGCAGTGAGGCCGGCGTTTCCTTCTGGCGCTGGAATCTTTTTTATTACTTTATGAAGCAGCTCCTCCACCCCCTCACCGGTTTTTGCCGAAACCTGCAAAATCTCATCACGGTAAAATCCGAATGTTCTGCAAAGGTCTTCGGAGGTTTTTTCTATTTCGGCACCGGGAAGGTCAACTTTGTTTAAAACAGGAATTATTTTTAAGTTGGCATCCAGCGCCTTGTATACATTTGAAACTGTTTGGGCCTGGATTCCCTGAGTAACGTCAACCACCAGTACTGCACCTTCACATGCGGCAAGCGACCGTGAAACTTCGTACGAAAAATCCACATGTCCTGGGGTGTCGATGAGGTTGAGCTGATATGTATGGGATTCTTCCTTGTGTTCTGTAGTTTGATGCTGATGTGTGGTTGTGTGCGGAAGCTTGTAGTACATCCGGACCGATTTAAGTTTTATGGTTATGCCCTTTTCTCTTTCCAGATCCATGCTGTCCAGGAACTGTTCTTTGAGATGGCGTTTGTCTATTGTGTGGGTAATTTCCAGCAGACGGTCGGCCAAGGTGGACTTTCCTGCATCAACGTGTGCGATTATGCAGAAATCGCGGATATTCTTTTTTGGTGTTGGTTCTGAAGTTATGATGGGATTCTAACATTTTTAATAGTATTAGTTAGGTGAATTTGTAAAGTGTAGTTGCAAGCTATATACACTATAGGGTATAATACGCGTACTTTTCGGGAAGGAGAAGTCAAAATGTTTGGACGAATTCTCTACGTTGTAACCCAGCCGATTGTAGTGCTGGTCGTCGGTGTGATCGTCGCGGCGGTGGTAGCGGCCATCGTTTTGATTCCATGATGGCCGCCGGGCCCCAACCGAATTCGTGCAGATTAATTGTGCGGGTTTGGTTGGGTGCCTTTTCTATTTTATTCAACCGACTTTTCTTGAATAACCGAAGGCTTTTCCTCTGCCATTAGCCCCTTAATTCTAAATTTCTTTGCCAGTTTATACAAAATAACAACTTCCTCCACCTGAAAAAGCTTTGTAAACGCAAAATAAGAAACGAATCCTGCTCCGGTGGATATTCCGCATAGTACTACTAAGTTTATGGTTCTCGAAGTATCCAGCACGGTTAAATCCAGCAGTTTCATGAATAAATACAAGGAAAGAGCCATTGAGGCTCCGGACAAAGCAATTTTTGAAAATGAAACGAACAGTTTGCCCAGTTCAAACCCTCCGACTTTTCTGGATAAAAGCCAGAACATGACCGACATATCTATAATTGAAGTAATCGAGAAGGAAAGGGCAATAGACCATACTCCCCAACCGAAGATATATATAAAAACCAGAGAAAGCAAAACATTAATAAATATAGTTACCAGACTTACTTTAACCGGTGTTACGGTGTCTTTTAGCGAATAAAATGCTCTGGTAATTAAGTAAATTGCGCTTTGGGCAAAAATGGACAAGCTGAAAAATCCCAAAGTTCTTGCCGTTTCCAGTGTTGCGTACCAGGGAAAATTTTCCACTCCGTAAACCAGCCTCACAATCGGCACACGCAAAACGAGCATCATGATTCCGGCGGGTATCACAAGATACATCATCTGCAAAAACGAAGTTACAAAAGTTTTTTTGAATTTTTCAAGGGGGTCTTTGGAGTTATTTTTTCCGCTTACTGCTTTTGTGTCCAAATCAATTTCTTCTGTATCCTCACTTTCAAGGGATAAAGTAGGCAGAGCGGCCGAAGCTATTGATATACCGAATAAATTTACCGGAAAAAACTGCAGCTGGCTGGCGAATTTTAAGAATATTACCGAGGGTGTGGAAATTAAAATGGCCAGTGAATTATTTAATGTGTATAAAACATTAGCAATAAGAACGCTCAATATTCTGGGGGGCATCAGCACGCACATTTCTCTTATGCCTTTGTCTTTTAGATCCATAATAAATGCGTATTTCAGGTCAATCTTTTTTAATAACGGCAGTTGAATTGCCAGATGAAGAACTGCACCCAAAATTACTCCCCATGTAGGACCGTATATTCCGAGCGTCGGCGATAAAAACACAATACCAATAATCATTCCCAGGCTGTAAATAACCGGCGCTACCGCAGGTATTAGAAAATACTTAAAAGACTGAAGCAGGCTGGTTAAAAAGCTGCTGATTATAAGTATGAACTGGCCGGCGAGCATGATTCTCATTAAACTCGCCCCAAGCTGTATTTGCTCGGGTGTAAATTTGTTTACCGAAAGAACCTGCATGATTTGAGGGGCAAATATAAAAATAATTCCCCCCATGATCATGAAAAATAACACGCTGGCGTTAATGATCGATGAAGCCGCTTTCCACGCGCTGTCTTTGTTTTTTTTATAGAGCCCGTTAAAAATGGGAATAAATATTGTTGATAAAGCACCTATAACCAGTACGGAGTAAATGAGATTCGGGATGCGGTCCGCCGTGTAAAAAATGCTCAGTTCTTCGGAAACGCCGAAATGCCCGGCTAAAAGCCTGCTTTTCACAAATCCCAGTCCGGCGTTTAAACCTGCCGATAAAGCTAAAACAAATGCCGCAGACAAAATAGTATTCTGAGTTTTCATTAAGAAATCGGACTTGACCATACAATGTAGTATGTTATCATACGCCGGAGATATGCCAAATACAATGTCGGCCGCAAAGGCTCTGCGACAATCAAATAAAAAAAGACAGCACAATCTTTTTTGGAAAAAGAGAATTTCGGATGTAAGAAAACAAATTTCCCGTCTTTTGCAGACTAAAAACTTAAACGCTGATATACTAAACAAAGAGTTGTCTCTGCTGGCTAAGGCTTTAGATAAAGCTGCCAAAGAAAAAGTAATACATAAGAACAAAGCCAACAGATTAAAGTCGAGATATGCCAGAAAAATTACTGTCCAACTTAAAAAATCTTCTGGAGCTGCTGCGAACGAAGTTTCTTCCTCAGCAACAACTGCCGCCGCAGGAAGAAAAAAGCCGGCAAGATCAAAGTCCTAACCTTTTAGCAGATACCCCGTATTTAAAAACCACTGCTTTAGAAACTGATATAAAAAAGCTAGAATCCGTAGGCTTTTTGCAAAAAGCCACTCTTATTTTAGGCTCAATATTTTTTACTTTGCTCGCGGTTAACGCCGTGGTGGATTCTGAGGTAAAAAAGGTGGCAAGCGAAATAAGAATTCTGGAAAAAAAATTAACAGAATACAAAGATATAGAAGTGGAAACAAAATCCACAGTCGACAAATTAGCGGTTTATAAGCAGAAGGAATCACAGAGAACTAAAGTCGGAGAGAACTTGAAGTTTATTATTGATCAGGCTAAAAATGTTGTGGAGATAGACACGCTGGTTTTGAGGAATAAAAACACGGTAAGTGTTGATGCTGTTGCTCCTTCTCCGCTTAATTTTTCGCTTTTAATAAACAACTATTTTGAAAACAAAAACATTAAGCAAGTAACCTTGGAATCTGCCGATTTAGTAGGCAGAACAAACGAGTATTCAGTTTCTCTTACTCTGGAGATGTAATGAAGTTACTGGAAAAACTTACATATACTTTTCAAAACGATTTAATAATGGTACGTGTATACGCGTTTTTATTTGTATTGAATTTAATTGTTGTGGTGCCCCTTTCTGTTAAAGCCGCCGACTCTATTGGCAAAAGAAATGAATTGAAAAGTAGATTGGTCAGCATAAAAACAGATATGGAGACAAAACTTGACCAGCTTAGGCAGTCTTCGGTTGTATATAGCGAGGCTCTTTCATATAAAAAAGATTTGGAGATTGCACTGCCGTCGGAAAGCGATGTTGAAAATTATTTGGTTTCTTTGGTGGAAACTTTTGGCGGGGTAGGTTATGTTTTAACAGACTTAAATGTAAGTCCTAGAAAATTAGAAGGGGAAGTGGAACTTAGTTTAAATATGGAAGGCGACCCCTCGAATATAGGGCGTGTCATTGAAGCCTTGGAGTCAATGCCCAGAATAACCGAGGTTCAGGAAATTTCGGTAAATTTTAACGGACGCGAAGATATTTTAATTGTTGTTAAAATTTTGGTAGTGGAGACCGGCGGTCAAATATGAAGAAATTGCTTTTAATTTTGATATCTACTTTTTTTACAATTCTCGCCGCGTTGTACTCCTCCTGGCTTGATGTTGACGAGTCGGATTACATTACGGAAAAAACACTTGCAATATCCAGGCCGTTTAATGATAGAATAGATATAGACTTTTTGAGGAAACTTAGAAAGTCCAAACTTAACACTGACTCGCCTTTTGAAAGTGTTGATGTAAGTGTTGAGTAAAGCCTGCCTTATGAACGACTATCAAGCGAAAAGCGGATTTAAAACTTTTATAGTAACTCTTGGCGTTTCTCTGTTATTGTTCGGTGTTTTATATTATGTGCTTTCCGGCACCAGTGTTACTCCGAATATCGAGAGCGAGCCTGACGCTCAGGAAGTCGTAAATTCCGATACTGTGTCCAAAGTAGAGGTTGCGGGGGTTGCTGAGGTGAAGGGTGCTCAAAATTCGCAGAATGAGAAAAGCGTATTTTCCGACATTTCAAAAAAGAAGCCTGATGTTCCTGTAAAAGCTGTTTTGGCCGGTGCCAATGAAGCTACTCAAAGTACCACGCCGGCTACCGGTACAACCAGCATTACTATTTCTCTGATTCTGTCTTTGTCAGTGCTGGCTTTAGGTGCGTATGTGTACGCCAAGAACCCGCGAAAATTTGCACTATCTAACTTTGAAAGAGATATTACGGATAAAATTTAGCTTCGTGCCAGTATTGCATTTATCATCAGTCTATTTATTTTTGTTCCCGGCGGGTCGCAGGTCATTAAAGTTATAGTTGATTCATTTAGATATTTAGGTTTGTAATTTGCAATAGGGTTTACCTCGTCCGGTTTTTTTATTTCTTTTGTTTCAACCACATATTTATACTCCACATTGTTATATTTAATAAAAATTTCATCTCCCGGCTTTAAAGTATTAAGTGTAGAGAAAATTGTTTTGTAGTTTCTGGGGTTGTAGAACCAGGGAAGAACGGAGTGCCCGTATATGAAAGCGTTTCCCGCCTGTCCCGGCAGGTCTGAGCCTCTGTAATGACCTAAAGATGTGTCCGGGGCTAAGTTTGTGGAATTGGTTTCGACGAGAGCGTCTTTTATTCCAAGTTTAGGGACAGATAAATAAAAGAACTGAGGAATATTGGCGTTGTTTGGGGGTGGGGCTGATGTGTTTGTCAGGTTGGGCGATCCGAGCTCCTTATATTCAAAATTGCTAAAGCCGGTTGCGGTTCCGAGTACGGAGTTCGCGACCGGTTTTGTAATTTCATCCGCGGTTTTGAAAAACACCAAAGGTGCGATGACTTGTGTTATAAGAACTACGATCCCTGAAGTTACTATAAGCGCGGGGATAATTCTGGCGTGCGCTAAAAACTTTTTGTTTACAGGGTTGTATATAGGATCAAATGACGCATCTTTTATGTATTTTCTGGGCGTGAATATTTCCATATTTTTTCTATAGTCAAAGGCAGCAGAATACTAATCGGGATTTCTCCGGTCTTTGCGTCTTTGTCTATTTTATATAATTCTTCGTACAACTTCATTAGGTTTTGCTGAGTGAAATTCTCCGAATTGATTTTAGCCCGTGCTTTCATTTGCGGCGACAAAGAACCAGCCATTTTCGATTCAAACTTTATATACGATATAGTACGCAGACCATATTCGAGCATTGTTAGTATATAAATTTCGTCTTCATTTGAATTTAATAAGTTTCTTAATTCTATATAGCTTTGCTTCCTTTTTAATGCGAAAACATTATCTAGGAACCTAAAGACGTTGGCGTTTTTGAACAGAGGGCTTTGCATTATTGTCGCTTTGTTCTGTTGCGCTCCGGTTAATAAAGGATTAGCTTTTGTTAATTCTTTATCGGAGTAAATTACCAAAATTGTTTCTTTAGGCACTTTCATAAGTTTTTCCGCGTACGGGCTAAGATTTTGTCTTCCCGCTCCGGATACATCGAAAGCTATAAAAGGCGGGTTTCCGAACATATCAATATACATGCAGGCGTCTATTAATTGAGCTGGTGTGGTTGATTGAGGATTTAATTCTATTTTGTCTATTAAATGGTTCGGCGTATTGGAATATTTTTTTTGAATACTTAATAAGTTGTTTCTGGAAGCCGATGTGTTTTCGCCGTGAATCAAATAAATCATTTGTTACTGCTCAAAGATGAATTTTTGAACATATGCGTGTATCTGGCTGAAGTCCCCAGCTCTTGGTATTAATACATACGCCCCTCCGTATAGGCTGGTGTCTTCCGGTGCGTATAGAAGCCCTCCTTCGCTGGAGGCGCTTCTGTCATCTAAAACAATAGATTTTATATCGTCAAAATTTGTTTGTTTGGTTAGTAGATAAAAACCTTGAATAGTTCCCAAGTCTATGTCCGTTTCCACATTACTTGCATAAGCATCATAAAGTTCCTTAAGTTTTATGGGATTGAATAAAGTTTCCAAAGATAAAGCTTTGTCTTTTACCGCTAAAAGCAGTTTTTGCTGTCTTTTAGATCTGGAGAAGTCGGTGCCTTCGTTGTTGTTGCCGTGTCTGGATCTCACAAATTTTAAAGCAGTATCGCCGTCCATATGGTTAATACCCTCTTCAAAATGAATACTTTGATAGCGTTCGTTTTCCGGAGCATTTTCTTTGCCTTCAATAGGATATTGAAAATCGTCAAAACCTGTTTCAACGTTAACGTCAACACCGCCTATTGCATCAATGGAGTCTTTAAAAATCTTGAAATCCACCACGGCGTAATAATGAATCGGAAGCCCCAAAGTTTCTTCAACTATTTTCTTTAAATCGTCGGGATTGGTTTTTTCGTTTGTATAATCAACCCCAAATAAAGGTGCGTAATATATGGCGTTAATTTTGCTGTAATACGGGTCTCCTATCCAAAGGTCGCGCGGAATAGATATAATGACCACATTCTGATCAACTCTTCCGACTGAAACAACCATTATAGTGTCGGTCAGCATGGAGTAGACGCTTCCGTTTCCATTAGGTCTTTTGTCGGATCCCATAATAAGTACGTTGGTTCTTCCGTCTGTCTCTTTTAAATCGGAAGCCGCAACGCTCGCCACTATTGAAACAGGGTCAAAAATATCTTTCAATCGGTCGCCGTACCTTGTTACAAAAATAAAAACCAGAGTGAGAGCTATTCCGATAGAAAACAATGTACGCAGCCGCGTGTTTGCCCGAACTTTATTTTGCCCGCTTTTTTCTGCGAGTCTTGTGCTTTTAACGTTTACGTATTTCATATACAAAATGCTTTAATTATTTGGGCAAAAGATTTTGGATTCAGACTTGCATTTCCCACCAGAACTCCGTCCAGCCCCTCTACTTTTGCAAGGTCCTCAACGTTTTTTTCGTTGACCGAGCCGCCGTATATTACTTTTTTTCCGGTCTCAATATAATTTCTTATTTTACCAAACCCTCCGGCAACTTCGCCTGCTTCCTTATTTTTATAGTGCCCTTCAACAGATATGTTTGAAGGATCTTCCCAAGCCAATATAGAACCATCTTTATAATAATCTGCCGATAGTTCGGGACTTACAAAGCATATTATAGGCGTGATCCTGTTCTTCAGGCACATTTCGGCTTTTTTCAGTACAATGTCTTTGCTTTCCTTTCTTTCGCTGTGGCCTACTATTGAATACCCGCAATATTCTGACAGCTGATACCCGCCGACTTCGCCCGTGTGAGCTCCCTTATCATATACAGATGTATCCTGGGAGGCAATTTTCACCAACTGCGTTCCGGCTCCCAGGTCTTTTAATTTCCAATGAATGATTGGTATATACAAATTCGATGGCGCTACAATTACCGTTAACTTTTCCTTGTGCTTTTCCAAATCGATTTCGCGCAGTTCTTCTTTAAATCCGCCGATCCATTTATTAAGATCGTTTGAATCCATATTCATTTTCCAGTTTGCGACTATATATTTCATTCTTCTATATCTTTCAGCAGACCATTAATTAATTTTGGCAGTTTTTCTAAATCCTCATGTGTGTAATCGTATCCCAGAACATTTAAACAGGAAAATATCACGCCGATATCTGAGTATATCCCTTCGGCGTAGGTGCACGCAACCAAGCAATGTATTAATACGTTTCCGCCGAGTTCTCCGGTTTTGGACATTTCACATCCCATCGGGCATCCAGAGCATGAGGGGTTGCCGAATTGCTTCACGTACATTTCATCTGTTCTGCTCAATAAATTTCTGTAGATTTCTTCATATTTCTGTTTGTTTTTTAAATCAAAGGTTTTGGATCCGGTGATAGTCATTGCATGCACATTTTTTTCATTCAGTTTTTTTTCTAAAAATCTTTCCGGTGATGTAAAATATCTGTCTATGAGCATTTTTCCATTGGAGTCTTCGGCCAATATACTTCTCATTCCGGGAAGCCCCAAGGTTCCAAGATCGATCTCGTTTTCCTTAAAAGAAGCATTTTCATTTGTGATGTCTAAAACAACTTTGTCGCTGCTCCTTCCCATTAGTACTATAGCGTCCAGTCCGCTGAACCTGATTCTTGATCCTAAAGTTCCGCCGATGTAAATATCTTCAATTACACCTTCATCGCTTAGGATTATTGAAGTTTTTGAAGCGTAAGGGAAAAAGCCGTTTAACGGCCCCACCGAAATTATGATGGGGTCTCTTTCTTTGAAGTTGCTGAATATTTTTAATCCTATCCCTACACCACCCACGTATTCGGCCAATTCCGTTTCACCTTTTACTTCGTATGATTTTGAATTTAGGTCTATGTATAAAACTTTTTTAGCCGATGAGTCCATTTTCCTGATCCTCTATAGTGAAAACTTGTGTTGGACAGATTTCTTTTATTTTCTTAATGTCAAATTTGTTTATCTGCGGGTCTAATACAATCGAATATTCCAAACCATCAGCTCCATCGGTATTCATTCTTGGTTTTTTTAGAACGCGGATTACCGAACCTTCAAACCCTATTTTATTTATTTGTCTCTGCATTTCTAAAATGCAGAGTTCACACCCGATACATTTTTCGGGAAATTTTGCTTTTAAAATTTTAGTCATCGCTTTAGTTGGCGTACCCCAGCGCCTCCAGTCCGGGCAGTTTGTCGCCCGCTAAGAATTTTAACATTGCGCTTCCGCCGGTTGAAATAAAATTGAATTTGTCCAAAAATCCGTACTTGTCCAAAAATGATATTGTGTCTCCTCCGCCCGCAACCGAAAACGCTCCTGAATCTACAATTGCCTGCGCAAGTTTTACTGACCCCGTTGCGAATTTTTCGTCCTCAAAATATCCCATCGGTCCCGCCCAAATTACTGTTTTAGCCCGCATAATTATTTTTCGGTATGTTTCAATAGTTGACGGTCCTATGTCTTTTTGCATTTCGGCGTAATCGGAGGGGAGAAGTAAATTTGCAGGGGAGGCTGATGTAGTCTCGACTTGCCAACCGAGGCCTATTTTTCCACCCACCAGAACGTGGTCAGCAACTTCTATGAGTTTATCTATTACCGGTTTTTTGGCTTCTATTTTGACGCCGCCGATAAGAGCAACCAAAGGACGCGCCGGATTTTTTATCACGGTGCTCAAAGTTTCTACTTCTTTTTCCAGCCTAAAGCCTGCGAATGAAGGGAGTAACTTAGTAATTGCAACAAAGGAGGCATGGTTTCTGTGGGAAGTTGAGAAACATTCGTTAACATACACGTCGGCTTTGGATGACATTTCACCGGCAAATGAAGAATCGTTTTGCTCTTCGCGGGGGTCAAAGCGGAGGTTTTCCAACAGCTCATATGTTCCGGTGCCTGAGTTGTCTAATCTGCCGGACTGGTCTGATCCGAATACTTCATCAAAATACGGCTTCAGCATTTTAGTGCTTAGTTCCTTTACTGGTTTGCCTTCAGGCCGTCCTATATGCCCGGCCAATATAATGTGCGCGCCTTTTTCTTTTAAAAAGTTTAAGGTGGGGAGCATTTGGTCCAGACGGTATTTTTCTGCAATGTTTCCGTTTTCCAGCGCGACATCCATGTCGGCTCTCACTAAAACTTTTGTTCCATTTTTTATTGTGCCTGCCGGCGCGTCTTTTAGTGTTTGAAACGTTTGCATTTGTGTTGTTATTTTATCATTTCGGAAACTACTTTATTTATCATGATGTTAGAATACAAATATGGAAGTATCTCAATCCGATACGGGAGAAAAAACTCAGGGACAAGAAGAAACTTCTAATTTATCCCGCAGCAGCGGGGGCGTTTTTAGCAGCCTGTAATATAGATTTAGAAGGCGGCGGAGATTCCGGTCGGCGGACATCTCAGGAGGCACAAAATAAATTGGAAGTGATGCTGAATGAAATAAGAACCGCGCGGGCAAACGTCGACAGATTTAGTGAAACCTTTCCCGACTTGCGTGGTTTAATTACTTTACCTGAACAAGCGTACACAGACCCAATAGCTCTGGCTTTTATATACCCTCCGGCTTTGGACAGACAGATTTTGAATTCGCTTCAACAAAATCTGGAAGCACTTCAAAGCTCAAATAATATTTCCGGCGAGCAAATTCAAAACGCCGTAACGGGTATTTATACGGATCTATTCAAAGGTGTCAGTTTTCCCGATTCTGCCGAAGAGGCAATAACGCGTTTTTCGTATTTTGGTCCGGAAAACTTGGTAAACAGGTGGAAGCTTTGGGAAGGGAGCAGTTTTAAAGAAGTAAGCAATTTGGAACCAGGCTCCGTAATTGATGACACTTTAAGAAGTCTAATGGATCAATATCCTGTTCCGGGAGAACTTGATGTAAATGTGAGATCCGATGCTGCGATAACAGGATATGACGGGAAAATTAAAATAAATCCCGACTATCTTTATTCAGACGTAAGAGAACGGTTGAAAAGGGACTTGGATATCAGTGAAGAAGTGTATTTAAATCAGCTGGAATCAGCATTTCTGCATGAAATGGTTCATTCTTTGGATGTTATTGTAAATTCAAAATTGTTGGAACATTTAGACAAAGACGCGTTGAGAGAAATTTATATTCTGAGGCTGAAGTGTTTTGCCTCCGTGCAAATGGCAGCCCGGCATTTGGATGAAGCGGATAATAATGTGCAAAACGAATCTTCAGTATCCGATCTTTTGGTTTATAACAGGGATGTAGTTACTGAACAGAATTTGAGAGCAGCTATACTGGTTTACCCGGCGTTGTCTTTAAGGCGTAGCTATATTAAAAGTAATGAGACTGGCAAAGAGACTCCCGGAAATTATTTTTTTGAGAAACTAGGTGATGTTGAGGTTACTATTGACGATTTGAGAAGTGACGCGTGGAGAAATAAACTTGCTTATTCCGAAGATTCTGCTGCCTGCATAGAACTATTAGGTTTTGTAATAGATTTAGACAGAAGCAGAATAATAGCAGACCTTGAAAGTTTGCAATCTCAAGGATTGGGGGAGGTAGAATTTCATGGGGTATTAATTGATCCCAACAGAATTGTTCTCAGTAAGCTGGCGAATGGTCTTATTGACAAAATGGTGCGGCGTATATTTGACGGTTCCTATAAAGGATCAATGGACGTTCCGTTTCTGCGCTATATGTGCTCAGCTGTTTCTTTGGAAAGTGATGTTGAGCACACAGCGGAGGCAGCTAGTACTATCCTTTATTTAAAACAAAACCCCGGGCAAACTCCTTCACAGACTGAACAATTAATACAGGCTTTGTCGGCTAATAATCCGGCTTATGAATATTTAACTGCGGTAATAAATGCTTTAGATAATAAAGAAGTTGGCCGGTCTATTCAGCAAGCTCAGTATCAGGTAAGTAGATTACATCAATTAATATTAGAGGAAAAAAGAAAAGAGCTTCTTAGCACGCCTGCCGGTTGAAGGTAGTGTATGTATACCATAAATTTAATTAGGGCTTTTCGCTTTCAACTTCAGGGGCTTCTCTATAATTTTCAACCGCATCCAATGCGTCGTTTAAAATTCTACTCCTTTCGTCATCGCTTTCCGGGCTGATTTCTTTAGCTTTTTCCAAACCATTGTATATTCCTAATGCATACAAAAGAACAGCATGTCTTCCCGTAGATTTTTCGTCAGGTGATATTTCATCGGCTATTCCGACTATTTCTGTAGCTAATATTGCTCTTGTTCTGATCTCTAAACCTCCAGGTAGGTTATTTAGTTTTTCTTCGTTACATAATCGCAGAGCCGCTCGTAAGTCGGCAGCGTAAACTGCATCGCGACCGAATTTTTGACCTCTGGGTTCATTAGCAGTTCGTCGTGATCTACCTTCTGCAAGTCGTTCTGAAACTGTTAAATACTCATAAATATCGTCATCTTTTATTTTGGTCGCTTCTGCCAGCCTTGCTCTTAAATCATTTAGCTCACCTTCCAATTGAAGTACATCTTCGGCAGCTTCGGATGGTAATTGTTTATCACCTATCATAAAACTTCCTCCTTTCAAACTTTATAAATTATTAATTTTTCCTGCACTTATTTCTCTCTTTTTTATCTAGCACACACCATCATAGCAATTTCCACAAGCCTGTTGCTGTAGCCCCACTCATTGTCGTACCATGCTAAAACCTTAACCAAATCTCCGTCAATTACTTTAGTCAAAGATAAATCAACAATAGCCGAAAAAGGGCTTCCTATTATATCCGAGGAAACAATCGGTTCGTAGGTGGCGCTCAAAACTCCGTTGTATTTTGATTCTTTGCATGCGTCCAGCAAAACCTTATTAACTTCTTCTACTGTTGTTTTGCGCGAAACCAACATTGTAATGTCGGACAGCGATCCGGTCACTACCGGAACCCGTACCGCGGTACCGTCAAACTTTCCTTCAAGTTCGGGAATGGTTTTTGTGGTTGCTTTGGCAGCTCCTGTTGTTGTGGGAACTATATTAAATCCTGAAGCCCGCGCCCTTCTCAAATCAGGGTGCAGTTTGGGCGGCGGTCCGTCCACATTGTTTTGTTCTGCCGTAATTGCGTGAACCGTTGTCATTGCCGACTTTAGAATTTTAAATTTGGAATGCATAACCGAAATTACCGGAGAAATGTTATTGGTAGTGCATGAAGCGTTGGAAATTACCTGCTGTCCTTTGTATTTTTCACTGTTTACGCCGAGCAAAAATGTTTCGGTGACTCCCCCCTTGGTGGGCGCCGATACCACCACCTTTTTTGCTCCAGCCTTAATATGCAAAGCCGCCGTGTCGTCTTCGGTGAATCTACCGGTACATTCCAAAACCACGTCAACTCCCAATTCTTTCCAGGGAAGCTTGTCGGGTTCAGTTTGGGACAGTACGAGAGTTTTTTTACCCTCCACCACCAAATAAGTTTTTTTGGCCGAAGATTTAAAAAAGTCTTTATCGCCCTTGTTATTTTCCAGGCGCACTTTTTTGCCGTCCTCTTCCAAATATATGTCTTTAAAATAGATTCCGTAGGCAGTGTCGTATTTTAGTAAATGGGCTAAAATCCGGGGATTGGTTAAATCGTTAATGGCTGCTACTTCAAGATCGGGTTTATCCATTGCTATTTTAAACGCACATCTACCAATTCTGCCGAATCCGTTTATAGCTATTTTATTGGGCATGCTTTTCTTTTTACGTGAATCCGCCATGGCGGACGCATCTCCTTATAAATTGGAATTAATCCAATTTTTAATTATTTCTTTAGGCATTGCACCTATTTTTCTTGACGCCTCTTTTCCGTCTTTTAAAATAACAAAAGTCGGGATGCTCATAACTCCGTACTGGCTGGAAAATGCATTTTCAACGTCAACATCTACCCGTCTGAATTCTACTTTGCCCTGATAGTCTTTCTCCAATTCTTTAAAAATCGGCTCCATCACTTTGCATGGTCCGCACCAGTCCGCGTAAAAGTCTATTAACTGAATCATATAATCCTCCTAAAATGAAGAACATACCAGCTCTTCTTTCTATGCGGGAGTGCACCCGCTGCAGAAATAAAAAAAATTTATCCAATTTAGCCTATTTATGATAACATACCTTTTGACCTTTCTAATAGTTGTATTAGTTATATGAAAAAATCAAAACTCCTAATTTTTATTTTGTTTTCTGTTCTTGGGTATGGCTTGTTTTCTCTTTATAAGCATTCCGGCTCCGTTAAAAATGTTAAGGCATCCGACCAAAGTGTGGTAAAACTTGTGGCCGACGACACCGAAAATACCGCTTATAAAAGGTATAAAGATTCAATAATAAACTCTTATGATGCGGATTTATCTTGGCTTTCCGATAAAGACTTTGAGGAATACGGAACTTCTTCACAGCCTGAAATAGCGGGCGAGGCCGGGGTATTGGTGGAAATAAACAGCGGTAAAGTTTTATTTTCTAAAGAAATTAATAAGCGGATGAAAATAGCCAGTTTGGCCAAAATAATGACGGCGGTTGTAGCTTTGGAGCACCGCAGTCTGGACACCAGGATTTATATTGAAGCGGAAGCAGCCTCCGTTGGCGAGAATTCTATGGGTATAAGCGAAACAGAAGTTTATACACTGGAAGAGCTGATGTACGGGCTTATGATGAACTCGGGAAATGACGCAGCTTATGCGACTGCAAAAGGAGTTGCGGGCAATGTAGAAAGGTTTGTACAGTGGATGAATTTTAAAGCTTCGGAGCTGGGTTTGGCTAATACATATTTTGCCGACCCGAGCGGTTTGAATGATACTACTTACAGCACTCCGCTGGATTTAGTAAAACTTTCCAGGTACGCCATGAAAAACCCGAAAATAAAAAATATAGTGAAAACTGTTATAAAAGAACTGCCGGGCGAGGAACATAAATATATAGCTCTGGAAAATCAAACCAACCTTCTTACCACTTACCCGGGAGTTGCGGGAATTAAAACCGGATATACGGAAGAAGCAGGTTTGTGTTTGGTTACGTATGCCTCAAACGGAGGTAAAGAAGTTATAGGTGTAGTTTTGAAAAGCGTTGACAGAAAGGGAGATATGATTTTAATGCTGGACCACGGGTTCAGAACTTTGGGTGTAAATGTTGAACATAATTTATTGGAATAGATAGCATTGAATTTGAATTAAATTGCGGAAATAAATATAATAGTTTCCACGATGCTAATTACGCCCCACACCTTAGTTGGAATAGCACTTGGTACTACAATTCAAAACCCCGCCGTAGCTGTGCCTTTAGCTTTTGTTATGCACTTTTTGGGAGATCTGGTTCCGCACTGGGACTTTTTTTCCCACACCGACAGGGAGCAGAGGCTTAGAGGATGGCGGCCGATCGCGGTTATGGCCGATCTTAGTTTGGCTATAGCAGTTGGAATGTTTTTTGTTTTGTATGCTTTGTGGGTTGTAAAAAGTACGGATATGGCCGTAAACATTTTTTTGTGCGCAGTTTCTTCTGTACTTCCCGATGTACTGGAAGCTCCCCATATTTATATGCCTCCCGAGAAAGAACCTAAAATAACAAGGCTTGTATATTATTTTCAGCACAGGCTGCAGTTTCAGGCGCCCCTTCCCTGGGGTATTATTTCACAGCTTGGTGTGATGGGTTTTTGTTTGTTATTGATTTTAAGTTCAATAATATAATTCCAAAAGCAACTAATCCGCCTAAAGTCAGTGCAACTTGTATTGCAACTTTTTCCGAAGCCGCTATTCCTATAAATCCGAAAAGTGCGGTAGTCCCCCAGTAAAACAGCGCTATTTTTCTGACGCTCCAACCTCTCTCCATTAGCAGATGGTGCAAATGTCCTTTGTCCCCTCGCAGGGGATTTTTACGCTGGATTATTCTGCGCATTACTGTTACCAGCGCGTCCAGAAAAGGTATCATCATTATGGTAATTCCCGTTGCTACTTTGGAGGTGACTAAAATAGATAGGGCGGCGACCACGATACCCGCAGAAGTAGCCCCGAAACCCCACATAATTTTTGAAGGATGCCACATGTAATATATAAGCCCCAGGCTTGCCCCCGACATTATTACTGCCAGCTTTGCATAAGTAATCTCGGTGCGCTGCAATGGAATAAATCTCAAGGATAGTATTACAATTATTATTCCTACAATACCTATTATTCCGGAATACTGCCCGTCTATTCCGTTTGACCATGAGAGTAGATTCAAAACCCATACAATCCATAATGCGGTGAAAATCGCGGATAGAGGTTCTATTGAAGTACCGCCTATTTGGATTTTATATTGTGCGAACTGGATTACTCCTCCGAGAGGATTTCCAATGTAATCCGTTCTGATGCCGAAAAATAATACGATTGCAATTACCGTGAACATTAATAATAAAAGTCTGATTAGCGGGTTTTCCAGAAACTTGAATTTTGATTTAATGTGGGTGTTTTGGTAGTCGTCGATTAAACCCATTAAAGCGAATATTCCCGAAGCCAAAAGTATCCCAGCGATAGGAGTTGACTGAGGCACGAAAGCCAGCGAAGCGGCTATAAATCCTACCGCAAACACAAATCCCGCGCCTCTTGCGGAAGGCTTAGCCAAGGACATTCCGGGATGTTTATGAATAGACGGGTCGGTTACAATTTCTCTGTCTTCCATAAATTTTATGAATTTTGGAGTGATTGCATAAACTATTAAAAACGCCGTAATAAACGGCAGAACCATCTCAATAAATAAAGGATTTATAAACGGCTCGAACGGTCGGGATGAAATTCTGAATATTCTAAAAAACGAATAGGCTAAGAATAAATTTGAAAAGGTAATTAAATATAAAATAAGTTCGCTGTAAAATCTTATATAATATTTTTTTAGCACCCTGATAAAAACTAATCCCACGGAAATAATAAATAAGGATGTTAAAGGTATAAGTATTAATAAGTTTTTGTCGGCAAGCTGCTCTTCACCCCAAAGTTTTGTATACCAGAACGGTATATGTTGGTTTAAATAAGTTCGGCGGTAAAAAAAATAAACCAGCTGAACACCCATAAGAAGGAAGTTGAAGATCCATATTTGTTTTACCTGGCTGGGTAATTTAATTAAAACGGGAGGAATATTTGGTCCGGATTTTAAAATACTAATCATATTTAATATTACCTCACCTTGGGAGTGTGGTATAAATCTTTCATTTTTCTGCCGAAGAGCATTCTTGTCTGCGCTTCCAAAAACGGAAAGAACGAGAATGTCAGCAGGTTTACTAAGACCATCGGGCCCTCTAAAAGTGAAAAAGTCTTTCTCCAAAGAGGCCAGTTTTCGGGCATAGGTTTAACTATTTTGAGTTTTAAAATTGTAGCAGGTATAAAAAATATCAGAGGTATAGTTAAGATAGTACTCATTATGTTCGGAAGGCTGTAAGCGTAGCTAGTTTGCTTTATGTACGGGTTTACTAAAGATACGATGCTGAATCCGAATGTGATTAAAAATACAACATTAACGAGGAAGGTATACTTTTTTATATGTTCTATTGTCCATAATAATTTATGCCTAAAGGGAATTTTTTTGTTTATCAGGAATTCTCTTAAAGAAATCGGGACGGAAACCGTTCCCCAGCCCCATCGGACTAATTGTTTATATAGACTTTTGTATGACCCCCAGTAGCTTTTTCCTTCTACGGCGTCGGCTGAATAAGGAATATAGTGGCATACTCCTATAAAATCTCCGTTGCGGGCGGAAAAAGCTCTCCAAAAGAATACCGTATCGTCAATTCCTATCTGCACGTCCCAGTAATTTGCATCAATTAAAGTTTGCAGAGAGGAGGAGTAGTTTGAAAAAGTGTCTTTTAGTCCTTTATGCGAAACCACCCAATCGGATAATCCGCCCATTAAGATGGATGTGGCTTCAATGCGCATTAATGTAGGAACTTTCCAGTAGTTGTTGTCAAACAAACTTACTGCGGAGGAATAGAATTTATTGTCTCTTTTGTCGCTGGTTAAATACAGGTGTGTGAGACGGGCTAAGAACTGCAGGTTAAGTACATGATCCGAATCCATTGTTGTGAATATATAATTTCTAAGGTTTACGCCGGCATTTTTTAAATCCTCAATAGCGTGCTTGGCCCCCCAGGTTCTGTTGGCTCCAGCTACTCCTATTGCCTCCCCCGGAATTCCCGCCGGGTGCACATAAATCATCAGGCGTTCCAGTCTGTTTATTCTGTCTCCCAGCGCTTTCGTAATATTTTCTTTTATTCTTTCAGCATATTTTTCTTCAATTGTAATTACGAGTGTTATTTGTTCGGATGGAAAAGTTTGGTTAAAAAGGGCGTCAAAAGTTTCCTTAAAAACTTCGTAAGGTTCGCTGTAGGCCGGGATAAGAATAAAATGTTTTGTTTCTTTTAAAGAAGGAGGTAGAGTTTCCTTATCGGGAAGAGTTTTGAAATCAAGTGTCCGGCATTTTTCATACCAGTTTACTTTTAGCTCTCTTTTGAATCTAAAATATCCAATGATCATTCCGAATGAATGTCTTATTGCCAGGTAAACCCAGAATACCGCAAAGAATGTTAGCAAGAAAACAGTAAATTTAGGCGCCAGCAAACCCAGCCAAATAGGGAATAATAAAACCGCCCATCTTACACTTGCTGTGAGTATTTCCAAAAATCTATATACTACCTGGTCATTTTTTTCTACTATTTGCGCAATCATGTTTGTTCAACTAATAATCTGTAGTTTCGTTTTGTCAGTTTGTTAGGTAATTACCGCTTTTTTTTTATCTCTCTGCTTTGGGAACCGGAACTTTTGCGCTTAACCACGCAAAATACCGTTCTAAATTAAATTAAATATTTTCCGGGTGTTTTGATAGGAACTTGAGCATATAAGCTCAAAAGGCAGTCCTTTCGTTTCCGCCACCTTTTGTGCAATCATTCTAACATATTTTGGTTGGTTTTTTTGATGAGGGTTTGAGCTACGGATGTCCTGAGGGAGGAGAAATGGAGCGTCGGTTTCTATCAGGAATTTGTTGAGAGGCACCTTTTGAACTGTTTCCAGAAGATCTTTTCCCGAAGGGTAAGTTATAAGACCGCTGAATGAAATATAAAAGTTGAGTTCTAGGAGTTTTTGCGCAGTTTCCCATGACGAGGCAAAACAGTGGGCGACTCCTTTGAGTTGGTTTTTATTTGCTGGTGCTGTTTTTTTTACATCTTGTGCTGAGGTTACTGATAAAGTGTATTTTGAGAGCGAGTTAATTACCTGCTCGTCTCCGTTCCTATTGTGTATTACTAAAGGAAGGTTATTTTGCATTGCCAGCTCTATATGCATTTCAAATAGTTTTATTTGGTCTTCCAAACTTCTTTCCTTTGTTTTGTTATTATTTTTGGTTTCTTCCTGTCGTTTCGTAATGTCTATTCCGCATTCTCCCACTCCCACGATTTTTTTGGATGACCCTATTTGCTGCTGGAGTTTTTGCTTTAATTCTTCAATGCCTGTATCAAGGTTTTCGTGCGGGTAGATTCCTACTGTTGCATAAACATTTTCGTATTTTTCTGCTATTTCTATGCATCTTTCGTTGTCTTTGAGAGAGGTTCCAATGTTTATGGTTTTTTTCACTCCCTCTTGAGCAGCGTTATTGAGCCATTCTTTAATCTCGCTCTCGTTATTTGGGAGGTGGCAATGTGAATCTATAAGCATAGTCTAATGTATTATAACTATTCTATAATTGTTTATTATGTTTTTCATAAACGGGCGGTCTCATACTCATCAATTTTCTTTTCATCCCATTCCGAGCCATGTAATTTATAATTTACTGCATCCTTGGCATTTGATTCCTGCAAATTATAAAAAACTTCATAAAGCAGCGCGTGATATTACTACGATTAATCAGCTTGTTACTTTAGCATATGCGGTCGGAGGAGCGTTTACCACTGTGTATTTGTGGAAAGAAACAAATGATGTAAGTACCATTGTTAAATATAATTTAGTTCAGTATCCTACTATTCTACTTTGTTATGTAATTTCCGGTCTTATTTTAAAAAAAATTCAATTTAAGCATTTAATTCAAATCGGTGTGCTTTTTTATATATTAAATTATCTGCTGCTGATTTTCCTGGGGAGAAGTGTAAACGAATTTATTTTGCTGGTTGGTCTTGTTCAAGGATTAGGTGCGGGATTCTACTGGTCGGGATACGCTCCTTTTACTTATAAAACCACTAAAGACACCAATAGAGATTTGTTTAATGCTTTAAACTCTTCTATCGGTTCTTTCATTTCTGTATTTATACCTCCTATGGTAGGTTTTTTACTTTCAATGAATTTGGCAGACAAAGAGATAAGCTTTAGTTATTACTTAAGCTTTTTTGTTACGATAATAGTTTTGCTTGTTTCCTTTTTTTATTCAGGCAGACTTCTTGACTATGGGGTTGAACGTTTAAATTTAAGAGAAATCTTCAGCCCGTTAAAGATTAAAGCCTGGAAATATGTTGGACTCAGAGACTTGGTTGACGGATTTCATGGGGGTACAGATCAGTTTTTAGGTACCTTACTTGTTTTTTTTGTATTGCAGCGCGAGATAAGCATGGGAATATTCAATAGCTTTTTTTCTGTATTGTCTATATTAGTTACATTAAAGATTGGACAGTCCTTGATTAGAAAAAATAGATTGAAGGTTGGATTTATAGGGGCGGTATTTTTAACGCTTGGCAGATTAATATACATTTATATGTTTTCGTTTTTAGGTACAGTGGTAAGTTCTGTAGTAGGACTAATTGCCGGGCCATTGTATGGTATTGGGTTAGCTTCTACTTTTTTTGATGTTTTGGATCACTCTCCTGATCACGAAAAAGCTTATTTTGCCTATATTACTTTGCGGGAAGTATTTTTGGCGGCAGGAAGAACTTTTGGAGCGCTTATGTTTTTGCTTTTTATAAACAATGTGGAAAATAAATTGGCAGTTGCTAAATACTGGTTCCTGCTTCTTGGATTTACTCCTCTTATTTATTTTTATTTAACCGGGCGTTTTGAGAAGTTGCTAAGATAGTGGTTTGTGTTTGATTGATTTTTATAAAAAACGTTAAGGTTAATGACCAAATTACTATAGGCGTGGGAATAAAACCTCACTTGTTTTTATATTACTTTCAGCAAACTGCTTTTGGATTTTTAAAGCCGTACCAGGTATAAAAGGTTCTACCCATTTTGCAGCATTTCTTATTTGATTGATCTCGTAATCCAGAACTTCGTGTAATTTTTGCTTGTCGGAAATTTTCCACGGTTCGTTTTCATTTATATGTTTATCAAGCTCGGCTAATTTCTCCCAGATTTTTTGAAGAACCAGATCGACTCTAAAATCGTTAAAACGGGAAAACACTTCAAATGTTTCTCCAAGCTCCTCTTCTTGATTTGTTGTATGTGGAGGAAACTCAAATTCGCTTATTTCCGCGAGTTTGGCAATTCTCGCCACTGTATTTCCTAAACCGTTTGCCAAGTCAGAGTTATAAACTTCCTTCAAGTGCTCTAAAGAAACGCTTACATCTTCGGTGATCGGTCCGTGTTTTAAAAAGTAATATCTGACTGCATCCGCTCCGAACTGCTCAACGAGCTCCAAAGGTCTAATGACATTACCGCGGGATTTGCTGATTTTTTCTCCGTTTAAATTTATAAATCCGTGAACGTAAACGGTGTCGGGAAGATGATAATTAACATTTTTCAACATTGCCGGCCACAGCAAAGTATGGAATCTCACAATGTCTTTTCCCACAAAATGAATTATTTTTGTATCTTCATTCCAAAATCCGTTTTGAATTCCGGCGGTGTAATAATTAGTCAAAGCATCGTACCAGACGTAAACTACTTGTTCTTCGTCTCCGGGAACCGGAATCCCCCATGGAACTTTGGTATAAGGCCTGCTTATTGGAATATCGTTTAATCCTTTTTCCAAAAAAGCGAGCATTTCGTTTTGCTTGCCTGCAGGCAGAATAAATTCAGGAGAGTTTTTAATTAAATCTCTCAAAAAATCCACATACTTTGACCATTTAAAAAAATAGTTGTCTTCTTCGAGTTCTTGTATTTGTCTGGTCAGGTGCAGAGGGCATTGTTTGTTCTCATTCAGTTCGCTCAAAGTTTTGTGTGATTCGCACCCTTCGCAATAATATCCCACGTATTTTGATTTATATACGTCTCCGGTTTCTAAAGCTTTTTTCAAAAATTCCGTGACTATTTTGTGGTGGTCTTCATCGGTTGTTCTGATGAATCTGTTGTATGAAATATTTAACGAGTCTATCTGTTCTTTATCTTTGGCGGATATTTCATTCACATGTGCGAGAGGCTCGAGATTTCTGGCTCTTGCTGCCTTTTCATTTGTTGTTCCGTGCTCATCAGTTCCGGTCAAAAAATAAACTTTTTCTCCGTTTCCGGTGTCACCCAATTTAAATCTGTAGTATCTTGCAACGCAGTCTGCCAGTATTTTTTCATACGCCTGTCCTATATGAATAACATCGTTTGTATAATCGATTGCTGTTGTAATAAAAACATTTTTCTTTGTCATTGCTAAATTTTAGCATGGCGGGTCTATATTTAAGGTCGTTTTTAATGATGGCGTTTGCTCACTAATTTTCTGAATAATACAAAATAAAGCAGAGTTAAAAGAATTAAATTCAGATAAGTGAGCACGTCTGTAATTTTCAGCAGAACAGCCAAAGCAACGCCGCTGGCAAAAAACACGGACCATTTTAAACTTTTTCTGAACAGCGGTCTTAAATTTGTATGCATAGGTGCGTGTTTATACAGTACAACAAAAACCGGAACCGAAAAGGTTATAGTGAGAGTTATTAATAAAAGCAATTCAAACACGGAAATAGCTGCTGCTCCGTTCGGCTCAAATGTATCCATGAATTTCAGCATTATTGCCCACATGATTACCGCGGCTATTATTACTGTATATAAAAACTTAGGCATATTTCTACTCTAAATAGATTTTATCGCATTTTCTCATTTTAATTTGAGCTGTAGTTTGTGTTATGGAGGGTGTGTCCACTTGGTAGTGGAGTGTTCTTAACAACAACACCTGCTCACTTGAGCGTAGAGTTCGATTCTCTCGCCCTCCGCCAGGAAAATATAATTGAAAAATAATTATGTAAATGTTAATATAAACAAGTTGTTAGGGACACACGCTCAAGAATACATTGGAGGGGCTCTTCCGAAAGGAAGGGCCCTTTGAATTTGACCAAGCGGACACACCACTCTAAACTAAACTCATGCTTTCGATACAATCTTTAATACTTATAGTGGTTTTGGTACTGGGAGCCGTAGGGGTTTTAATCTATTTTTTTACTTCCCAAATAAATAAATTAAAAGAAGAAATGAAAGGCGATGAAAACAACGTGCTTATGGAATGGCTCAAAACAATGAAGACCGAGGTGACCTCCTCTATTGATAAGAATTCCGAAACTCTTGAAAAACAAATGAAAGATCAGCGGAATACTTTGGAAAGTCAGTTAAAAAACCAGCGCGAAACCATGGACCAGCAGACCAAAATGATCTGGGAAAGGCTTGATATCGCGAAAGAGGTAATTATGGGTGTTCAAAAACAATTGGGAGGGATTCAGGAGTTCGGCCAGGACATGAAGGATTTGAGCAATGTGCTGAAGTCGCCGAAATTGAGGGGAGGATTGGGAGAGCAGTTTTTATATGAAATCTTAGCCAACTCATTGCCCAACGATATGTACAGGACCCAGTATAAATTTAAAGACGGGAGTATTTGCGATGCGGTGGTTTTGACCGAAAGAGGAATGATTCCCGTAGACTCAAAATTTTCCTTGGAAAATTTTAAATTGATGCTGAACGGTAATGACGACGGCGAGCGGGCAAAGGCAAAAAAATTATTTGTTATGGATGTGAAAAAAAGAATAGACGAAATTTCCAGCAAATATATTCTGCCGGATCAGGGAACTACAGAGCAGGCCGTAATGTATATCCCCTCGGAAAATGTTTATTACGAATTAATAGTAAATACCCCAGAAGTAGAAGAATATTCCAAAATGAGAAATGTCGTTATGGCCTCCCCCAATACTTTGTCTTACTTTCTAAAAGTTATACTGGTCGCCTACCAGCAGCAGGCTTTACAGAAGAACGTGAATGAAGTTTTAAAATCACTGGCGGGAATAAGGGTAGAAGCTGAAAAGTATATTGAAGAAATGGGAGTTTTAGAAAGACACATTTCAAATGCTTATAAAGCAATGGAAGTTGTGAAATCCAGGTTTATGAAACTGTTCGGTCGGATTGAGGGTTTGCAGGCTATTGAGAGTAAAGAGGAAGAGCCGAGGTTGTTGGAGTGAGTTTTCAATTTTATTTTTTTCTTGTAATAATAAGTAGCTAGTGATACTATAGGTCTCAATATCAATCAGAATTCACTCAGATTGGAGGAAATCATGTCCAGCGATGTAGTGGCGTGGGGAGTTGTAGGGTTTTTCCTCCTGATACTTTTTGGAGGACTGAACTGGTTTGCCGGAATTCTGGCCGGCGCCGGAAAAAAAGCTGTAAGCGGCACCAAGACTGTGTACGGGGACGCCAAAGCCACCGGACCCAGTTGGGGTCTGGTGTTGTTAGGAGTGATCCTCCTCGTACTCGCCACTGTGGCGAGTAGTGCCGAGATAGGAGTACTGGGACTGATACTGGTCCTGATCGGTGCCTGGAAAGGCGGCTGAACCGAACCCGAGAAGCGCATTCGCGCCGTGTACTTCTCGGGTTCAGACTATATTCAAACTATAAATAATAAAATCTCTTGTATAATCAGAACACCGTGCCAAGAACAAAATCTGCAAAACAGCAGAAAAAAACTAAAAATATACTAAAGACCAACGATTCTCAAAAAACCGCAATAACTCATAAAAGCGGACCTCTTTTAGTGGTTGCCGGAGCTGGTACGGGTAAAACCCGGGTTATTACAGAGCGTATAAAAAATCTTATTGAAAACGAAAGCGTGCGTCCGGAAGAAATACTGGCATTAACTTTTACCGAAAAGGCTGCTAACGAAATGCTGGAGAGAATCGGTGATGTTATGCCTTTAGGTTATGAAGAACCGTGGGTTTATACTTTTCACTCTTTTGCCGACCGGATTCTCCGCTCGGAAGGATTGGAGATTGGTTTGGACCCTTCCTATAAAATCATTTCCACCCCGGATCAGTGGCTTCTCGTGAGAAAAAATCTCTTTAAATTTGATTTAAAGTATTTCAGGCCATTGGGAAATCCTACAAAGTTTATTGCCGCAATATTAAAGTTTATTTCACGGATTCAGGACGAGAACGTTTCAGTTGAAGATTTTTTGAATTATACTCAGGAGTTTGAAGACGGCAACGAAGAAAAAACCCGCTGGCTGGAGCTGGCAAAGTTTTATCAAAAATATCAGGAATTGAAAATTGCCAATTCAAAAATGGATTTTGGGGATTTGATTATGTGGGCGATTAAACTTTTTAAGCAGCGGCCGGCGATCCTGGAAAAATATCGAAAACAGTTTAAGCATATTTTGGTGGATGAGTTTCAGGATACTAACCATGCACAGTACGAGCTGGTTAAATTGTTGTATCCGAACGGGGGTGCCAAATCGGAAACGGATCCGGATGAGATTTTGGGAAGTACCCCAGAAAAAAAACTTGAGAGTATACGGGAGAACCTACCAGGTGAATTGAGAAGTATGCTGGTCGTGGGAGACGATAGCCAGTCAGTGTATAGGTTTAGGGGCGCCGCTGTCTCAAATATTCTTGAGTTCATGAGAGACTATCCATATGCAAGAATGGTAGTGCTATTGAAAAACTACAGGTCTACGCAAAAAATACTGGATCCCGCTTATAAACTTATAAAAAATAACAATCCCGATACACTTGAATCAAAGCTGGGGATTTCCAAAGAACTGGTGAGCGAAATTTCAAAAAGCGGAGTGGATATTAACATTTTTCAAACAGAAACGGTAGAAAACGAAGTTGATCTTGTGATTTCTAAAATTCTGGATATACTGGCGGCAGAACCTCAATACACTTATAAAGATTTTGCTATTCTCGCGCGGGCAAACAACCATTTGGACGCCTTTGTGCTAGCATTGAGAAAACGCGGGCTCCCTTACCAGCTGGTGGGAAACAGAGGGCTGTATGACAGGGACGAAGTGCGGGATGTTCTGGCTCTTTTGAAGGTGATTGTCAGTCCTTTGGACGGTATTGCTCTTTATCGCGCGCTCAATATAAAAACATTGAATATTTCGTATACGACGGTTACGCAAATGCTTTCTCAGTCACGGTATAGAAAAGTTGATTTGTGGGAGCTTGTGAAAACATCCACAGACGAAAATGTTCAGAATTTTTACAAAACTATTGTTGAATACCAGGAAAATATTACTAAGGCAACTCCAGTGGAAATTGTTTACAACCTGGTCAGCGAAATAAATTATGTAAACCAGTTTTTAGAAGAAGGATCCGAAGAATTAATAGAAAGCCAGCTGAGCTTAAAAAACCTCAACCTTTTTTTGAACAAAGTAAAAGGATTTGAAGTTGAATTCAGATCTGAAACCAAAGAGAACCCCACCATTATTGATTTTGTAGACTACATAGAGCTAATGGTTGAAGCCGGCGATAATCCCGCGCAGGCGGAAATAGAAGATATTGACACTATAAACCTTCTTACCGTTCACGCGAGCAAAGGTCTGGAATTTCCGGTTGTTTTTATAATTAATCTGGTGGGCGACAGATTTCCCACACGCGAAAAAGGAGACCCTATTCCCCTTCCCGATGCTTTGATAAAAGAAAGTCTGCCTGTTGGAGACGAACATATTCAGGAAGAAAGAAGATTATTTTATGTAGGAATGACGCGAGCTCAAAAATATTTGTTTTTGACTTTGGCTAAAAACTACGGTGGAAAAAGGGAAAAAGTTCCGAGCGGTTTTGTAGAGGAAACAGGTTTGAAGATTCAGTTTGTTACCGCAGGTGAAATAAAAACGGAAGGAATGGGTGGTTTAGGAGGCGCAGAAGAAGAAATTCAGAAAACTCTGTTCGGTGTTGGTACTCCGTTCAGAGAACCCGAGGCGCACAGAATAACGTCTTCGACTCTTTCACTCGCAGGTGCTCGTGAAATAAAAGAATTTGTTCCGGACTTTTTGAGCTATTCCCAGATAGAAACTTATTTAACATGTCCTTTGCAGTATAAATACGCGTATGTTTTAAAAATACCTACACCCCCGAGTCACGCATTAAGCTTTGGCAATTCCATACATGCAACCTTGCTTGATTACCACAATAGACTGATGTTCGGCGAGCAGGTTGATTTAGACAAGCTTTTGGAAATTTACAAAAACAACTGGCAGCCCCTGGGATATTTAAACGAAGAGCACAGGCAGATGCGCTTTAAAGAAGGCAAGGAGTTATTAAAGAAATATTATGAAGAAAATAAGAATAAAATATTTAAGCACAAGGGTTTGGAAAAAAATTTCAACATGAAAATTGATGGTATAAAGTTTTATGGAAAAATTGACAGAATTGACGAGCTTGCTGATGGCGGAGTTGAAATAATAGATTACAAAACCGGCCAGACAAAAACCCAGAAAGACGTGGACAAAGATTCCCAGGTAGCCTTTTATGCCATAGCCGCAAAAGAAATTTTCGGCCTGAATGTTGAGAAGCTCACCTATTATTTTTTGGATAGTGGCGAAAAGATTTCTACTACACGGACGCCTAAACAGCTTGAGGAAAAAAAGAAAGAAGTTGTGGAAGTAATAGGGAGAATGAAGTCGGGAAATTTTGAAGCAACTCCGGGAATGCACTGTTTGTGGTGCGATTATAAGGAAATTTGTCCTTATGCATACAAAGGTTAGGTTTTGTGATAGGACAAATTTGAAGGAAATTTGTCCTTATGCTTATAAGGGGTGAATTTAGATGTTTACAATGTAGCTTTTTGTGTTGTAATATCTACCAGTGAAAATAGCCAGAAAATCTAAAAAATCTATATCAACATTTACGGGTTATAAAGAATTTTCTACTTCTATTTCTAAAAAAATTGATAAGATGTTTTCCTTAGCCTCAACATCTACTTGCTGTGCCTCAGGAACCTGTAGCTGAAGCCTACAAAATAATTCAAGAATATCTGAAAAAGATAGAACCGGTAGTTTATGGTACCTATTTTTCGGATATTCTTTACGATTTAGTAATTCCCTGCGCAACCTATTTTTATTATCAGAATAGAGAATATACAAAAACTGATTACTTTAGTTATTTGAAAAGGTATTTGGAATCAGAATTTGAAAATACTCGGATATTTTCCCTATTTAATAGAAACAGAATACTTGTTCAATCTTATGACGCTTTATTACCGGAAGATGTTAGAAAAGATATGGAAAGGGAGTTGTTAGGCGACGTTCATTCATCTTCGATAAAAATAAAATGCGGAGATTATATAGTTTATAGAAATACGCTTAATTACGCATTGTTTTTAAATAATTTATCAAAAACATTGCCGGAATTTTCCTGTTTTATACCCAAGTTTCACAAAATAGATGGCTGGATTTATAGAAATTTTATTTCATTGCAAAAAGATAAGGTGTCATTAAAAGAGTATTATTATGAACTCGGTAGGTTTATTGCTTTTATTTTATTTTTAAGAGCACTTGATATTAATAGTGAAAATGTTATTGCCTTGACTTACCCTATCGCTTTTGACTTGGAGATAATTTTATCTCCGGAGTATGCGGACTTTAAATATGATATTAAAGCAACAGGATTATTGAGTGGTCAAACGCTTGACAATAATTCCGCTGTTTTGGGTGGAATGTATGTTGTTTATAATTATCTTAAACCAGTATTGTTTTTAGCGAAAGACGAATCGCCGAGAATAAAATGGAAAACCCCTTCTATGAGGAAATTTTATAATTTGCCAGTTTCTCATAAATCCGATCATCCTTTTAAATATATAGAACAAATATTAAAAGGTTATAACAACGGCTTTAAATATTTGACAGAGCAAATAAATTCGGTGAAGGAGATTGTCCGTAGCACTGACTTTAATGTTAGAATCTTTGTACGTCCTACCAGATTTTATAAATTTTTAACATCGGAATATTCGTACCCCCAAACATTTTTAAAAACTGCCTCTGCCGACTTTTTTGCAAAAAGGTTGGCTGCCAGCCCTTTATTAGAACCTGGAAAAATACACAAGAAAACTTTAGTGAAATACGAAGTAGAAGAACTCAACAAACTATCAATCCCGTTTTTTTATTCGAACGTACATTCAAAGGAAATATTTGCAGCGGATGGAACGGTTGTAGGACTTATGAGTACGTCACCTGCTGTGGTTTGGAAAAACTTCGCGGATCAAAGCCCCGAATTTTTTAATAAGCAAGGTAAAACTATTTATTCTTTATTGGAAAGTAATTATAAAAAATATAACAGGAAAAAAGTTCCACACGGGGAAAACACTTATTTTATTAAAGAATAAATTAAATGATTGTCAGTTTCGATCCGGCCTCTTAAGATTTCACTTTCAACGTTTCCTAAAACTTCCTTGGTTTTCTGCATAAATATCTGCACGCCCGATTCATCACCTTTTTTAAATGTGTAGTTGAACAAAATTAATCCGTTTTTATTTGTCAGAATTTTTAGTTGTTTAAGAAACAAGTTAAAATCGGGAATTTCAACAAAGAACAATCCCCTGAATAAGTCGGCGAAAATCGCATCAAATTTAATTGTTATTCCGAATTTTTGAGGATCAGCTAAAAACCCAAAAGCATCTGCATTTATTATTTTTAAGTTTTTAATTTTGTCAGTGTCAAAGTATTTTTGGCAGGCTTCTATAACTACTTCGTCTATTTCTACACAAACCAGATTTGCGTTAGGGTTGTCTTTAGACACGTATTGAATAGCAGTGCCTCCACCCAGTCCCAAAAATAAAATATTTTGAGCGCTTTGTGCTTTTGCTTTTATTATGTTTGCGGCTTTTTTCCAATATCCGTCTTTGGCTAAAGAATTTTTATAATAGTACGACTGCGTAATTCCTTCCGAAGTCATTTTACGCATTCCCATGTAGCTTATTACTTGGATTCTGGTGTTGTGTGGAGTTTCTTTGTCAAAAATGACTTTATATCTGAAATAGTCAAAGATGCTCATTGTTATAATGGTAGCATAGCTATGGAAAGCAAAGATCTTAGACAATCCGACGAATGGTCGGAATATTTGAAGCTCTACGGAATAAAATCCGTAAAGACATCCTCGGGGGTGGTGGTGCGATTATTGCCGATCATGTTTACCTCTGCATTGAAAGTTTACAGACCTGCAAACCTTTCTTTTGAAGATATTAATGAAATAAAAGACCTGGGGAAAAAGAATAAGTCTATGCTGATCAAAATAGAACCTTCATTTAATCAGAATGTTAAAGTCTTTGAAAAAGCAGGTTTCATAGATGTTAAATCCGCGACAATCTCTCCGAAGACTATCCGGATTGACCTATTAAAAAGCGAAGAATCCTTGTGGAAAGACATGTCAGGTAGCGCGCGATATTCAGTTAGACGAGCTTACAGAGAAAATGTAAAAGTTTTAATAGATGAAAATCCTTCAGAACATATTTTGGAAGAATTTTATGATATGGCAAAAAAGCGCGCGGATGAGAAAAATTATTATATTCAGGGATTCGCGGATTTAAAGCGAAAAGTATCTATATTTAAAAAAAAGTCTTATTTAGTCAGAGCTTATGGTATTACCGGTGCTTTATTATCGGCAAAATTCTATCTCGGGTATGAAAATTGTGTCTGGTATTTGCACGGGGGTACTTCCGAAGAAGGGCAGAAAACTAAAGCAGGTTATGCTGTATGCTGGGAGTCAATTAAATATTTTAAACGTGCCGGATACAAAATTTTAGACTGGGACGGTATTTATGATGAAAGGTTTCCCGGACTTACTAAAAGGTGGCTGAACCTTACGGACTTTAAAATGAAATTTGGGGGGGAAGTAGTTGTCTACCCTTCACCTGTAGCTATATATAATAATATTATTCTGAAATTCTTTCATGTAATTGGTTTAGATGTATGATTTAAGATTTAGCAAAATCTCTGGAATAATGTTGCTAAATGGAAACATATCTGCCGTAAATTTTATCTATAATCTTGAGAAGAGGACTGAAATATTTAATCTGCGGCCACGGGAACTCTATATGTACTCCGTTGAACCGCTCCTTAAAATGACTAAACCCGCCCCAATTTACAATAGACTTAGGAAGTCTCGGGTCGGATATTCCCTCCAAATCAAGAAATTTATATCCTTTTTCTTTAAAGTACAAAAGCGAATTCCACATTAATAAATAGCCGGCTTTGCTTTTTACGCGGCCTTTGCTTGTTGTGCCTCCGTATATATACCAGAGGTTCCCTTTATGACCAATGTAAAATTTGCAGCCGACCAGGTTTTTATCTTTGTCGTAAACAAACACAATATATGATTCATTTTTAAATACTTCCACCCGTTTCTTTAAATCCGCAATATTTTTAATGCTAAGTTTTCTGTATTTTGCTGTTTCCAAATAAACCTTATAAAATTTTTCGAGTTGTTCTTCATTGGGATTTTGTATTAATTCTGTATAGGCGCCTTCCCTTTTGGCTCTGTTAACGGAGTATTTCGCACTGTGAGAAAGGCCGTTCCAAAGCTCCGTTTCCGTTTTTTCCAAGTCTATATAAATTGTCAGGCTCGGGCACAAGAGTTCTTTGCTTAGCCGATATCCTTTTTTTTCAAGTAGATGAAGGTCCTGTCCGATGTTCGGATCCAGCTTAATAAATAATGCATTATTTTCTTTGCATATTTTTTCAATTTCATCCAGTTCGGCTTCGTCCAGCAGTTTAGGTCTTTGTATTTTTACAAATCCTCCTATAGGAGTTTTTAAAATATAAATATTATTTCCGTTTGAAGTTTTAATAGCTTTCCAATTATAAAGTTTTAAGCATTCAGCCCAATTGTCAGACTGCCTGATATCTTCTTTTATGGGATTTTGTGTTATCGGAATCTGCTCGGGAGTTTCCGGAATTGTTTGTGTAATTTCCGTCATTTTAAGGCTTTCAGTATTTTCCATCTTAAGTCATTTGCAGTATTAAACAGTATGTGAACGGTCTTATTCAAAATAAAATCGTATGAATCAATATACTGCACATGTCTGGCACCGAATTTAATTTTGAAATTTGTAAACCCGTACCACGGATCTTCTTTG